>Ga0209542_10000121_pt1 | contig 194082 bp, 180 predicted proteins | sample RifCSPhighO2_01_FD_184028 | JGI IMG/M metagenome (GOLD analysis project Ga0209542, IMG submission 184028) | Soil microbial communities from Rifle, Colorado - Rifle CSP2_plank highO2_0.1 (SPAdes) (version 2) | ecosystem: Environmental > Terrestrial > Deep subsurface > Rock core/Sediment ... | reverse complement strand
TCCATAACTTTTAAACATTTAAAAGAAAACAAACGGGAAATTGTGTTACAATGAAGCATGGATCAAAAGAAATTACTAATCATTGACGGGCATTCGTTGCTGTACCGCGCGTTTCACGCCCTGCCGCCGCTTTCCAATAAAAATGGGCAGCTCACTAACGCGGTCTATGGATTTTTATTGATTTTATTTAAGGCCATTAAAGATGTTCAGGCAAATTATGTGGTGGCCTGTTTTGATACCAAAAAACCTACCTTCCGCCACCAACAATTTGAAGAATACAAAGCCCACCGCGCGCCCATGCCGGAAGGCATTTCTTCGCAAATTCCCATCATGAAAGATGTCTTGCGCGCCCTGAATGTGCCCATGTTTGAAAAAGAGGGTTTTGAGGCTGATGATTTGGTAGCCACCATCGCCACCAAAAATCAAGAAAAAGTAGATGTGGTTATTTTAAGCGGAGACTTAGATAATTTGCAGCTAGTTAATGACCATATAAAACTGTACACCATGGGTAAGGGTATAAAAGAAAGTGTTCTCTATGACGCGCCGCGCGTGGTGGAACGTTTTGGGGTGCGGCCGGACCAAATGAATGAATTCAAGGCGTTAACAGGTGATAATTCCGATAATATTCCAGGCGTGCCGGGCATTGGCAAAACCACGGCGGCGGACTTAATCCAGCGCTTCGGCAGCATCAAAAACTTATACGAAGAACTGGCCACGGACACGGCGGTGTTAAAACCAAAAATAAAAGAAGCCCTAAAAACCAACAAAGAAAAAGCATTTTTGTCTTTGCAGCTGGTGGACACCGACAAAAATGTGGAGATGGATTTTAACTTGGATGCCTGCGCCTTTGGCAGTTTTGACCGCGCCAAAGTACAGCAGGTTTTTGCGCAATTAAATTTCACTACTTTGATGAGCCGGTTGAACTCTTTAATATTTTAGCTTAACATAAAGGAGTATGCTTAGTTTTTCTTGGAAAATTACCTATTTTATTGTTTTGTCCGGAGCGTTTGTTATATTGGCGCTGGTTGGCGCCAGCTATCAAAATACCAGCGGTATTTTTTACTCCCTGATTTATTTTTTGGTGCTTTTTGTAGTGTTGTTCGGCCTGTTTGTAGGAAAGCGTTTTTCCCGGCCCCTAAAAAGGATTGCCAAAGCTGCCAACGAGTTGGCTGAAGGCAATGTAAAAAGCCGGGCCAATGTGGCGGGCTCTGATGAGATGGGGCAGTTGGCGGCATCCCTCAATAAAATTGCCCAGGCCATGGAAAAAACCCACCAGGAAAAAGAAACCTTGAAGCATTCCGTAGCCATGAAGGTAAGTTTCATTGTCCGGCCGCTACACGATACCATAGAGGCGTTAGAACAAAAAGCGAAAAACCGAACCATGGAATTCCATAAAGCCAATGAAGTGGCCGAAAAAATGCAGATTGATTTGTTGCTTAAAGAAGCGGAGCTGGTTGATTTGAAAGGCCAGATGGCAAAATTAATGGTGCGAAAGTCTAAAAAAATGATAACTGAAGAAGTTTAATGCCCGAATTACCTGAAGTCCAAACCACGGTAAATGGATTACAAAAAAAGGTCCTTGGCGGGACCTTTATTGATGTGTGGACGGATTGGGAGAAAATGGTTAAGCGGCCGGCCAGGTTTAAGGAGTTCAAAAAACAATTAAAGGGTAGGAGCATTTTGCGGGTGTGGCGGCGGGCAAAAAACGTGGTGTTTGAATTATTGGGCGGGTATTCGTTATTAATCCACATGAAAATGACGGGGCACCTCTTGGTGGGAATCTGGAATCTAGAATCTGGAATCTGGAAGTCGGTGGAAGACGGCCCCTTGAAAGAGAAAATAAACGGTTATTTGCATATCATATTTTTTTTGGATAATGGAAAAATGATCGCCCTGTCTGACATGCGTAAGTTTGCCAAGGTGGAATTGGTAAAAACCGAAGATTTGCACAAAGAATTTGAGGGGTTGGGGCCCGAGCCTTTGGAAAAAAGTTTCACGTTTGAAAAGTTTCAAGCGCTATTTACCCGCAGGCGTGGCAAGGTTAAACAGGTGATTATGGTGCCCCAATTCATTGCCGGCATTGGCAACATTTATGCTTCAGAAGCTTTGTGGGAGGCAAAAATCCATCCCGTTAAAGATATTTCAAAATTGGGGCGAAAAGAACTGCGGGTGCTGTATAATGCCATTAGAAAAGTCCTGGCCTTGGGGGTTGAATTTGGTGGTGACAGTTTTTCAGATTACCGCGACGTGGACGGTAATAAAGGCAAATTTGAAGGAAAGAAAAAAGTCTACCAGCGGACGGGTCAACCATGTTTACGTTGCATAACACTCATTAAAAGGTTAAAAATAGGTCAACGCAGTAGCTTTTATTGCCCGGCCTGTCAAACTCTAAACCCTAAATTCTAAACTCTAAATAAATCCAAGATGCTAAATTCTAAACCCGAAAATCAAAATTCTAAACCTTATGACTTGGGTAAGCGAACCTTGAAATTCGCCAAGCGGGTGGTAGCCTATGTCAATAAATTACCTAAAACAGTTACTGGTATTGAAATAGGTAAACAGTTAATGCGGTCCGCAGGTTCTGTTGGTGCTAATTATATTGAAGCAGAAGAGGCTTTAAGCAGAAAAGATTTTGCAATGAGAATTAAAATATCACGCAAAGAGGCCAAGGAAAGCAAATACTGGTTACTGCTTGGTGAACCAGTAAATGACCAACAAGGAGAAAGAGATGCATTGGTACAAGAGGCCACAGAGTTAACCAAAATCTTTGGCGCGATTGTTGAAAAGTCAAAATAATATGAACGAAAAAATTGCCATTATTGGCATAAGTGGATCGGGTAAAAGCACTCTTTCTAGGAAAATTGCAGAGAAAATGAAGCTGCCACTTTTTCATATGGATATGCTGTATTGGGAAGAGAATTGGCGGGCAGTGCCTGAGTTGGAATATCTTGAAGCGCACGAACTACTCGTTGAAAAACCAGAGTGGATTATTGAAGGATATATTGACGGAAAGATGGCAAGTCGGCTTAAGAATGCTGATTTAGTAATATATTTGGATTATTCAGGGCTTCGTTGTGCTTGGCATTTAATACTGCGTCGGTTAAAATACCACAATAAAAACAGGCCAGAGTTGCCCAAGGAAGCGCTAGAAAGATTAAAGCCAAGTTTTTTCTGGATGGTGCTAAAGGGGGGTGAGCGCATGGATATCGAAGAGGCGCTTTCAAAAAGCAATCCACAAAACTTAAAAAGGTTTTATTCTCCCAGACAGCTTAAGCAATTTTTAGCAAAAGGGTTTTAGATTTTTAATTTTAAGTTTATTTAGAGTTTAGTGTTTAGGATTTAGAGTTTATACATATGATTATATTTTTATACGGCCAAGATTCATATAGGTCAAAGCAAAAATTGGATGAAATAGTTCTGCATTACAAAGATTCCGGCAAAAGCGGGCTGAATTTAATTTCTCTGGATGCTAAAGATGTCAGCTTTTCAGATTTTTATGACAACTTCAAAATTTCTTCTATGTTTGCGGAGAAGAAGCTGATTATTTTAAAAAATGTGTTTGCAGGTAGAAATTTCCAAGAAGACTTTGTGCAAGAAGTTAAGAATATAGAAAGTTTAAAAGATGTGGTTTTGGTGTATGAAAACGAAGGGCCGGATGCCCGACTGAAACTTTTTAAAACATTATTAAAGTCTTGCAAGTGCCAGGAATTCGCGCCGCTGGCGGGCGCCGGTTTGAAAAAATGGGCGCAGGAAGAATTTCAAAAGTTAGGCCAGAAGATAAACTTAGACGCGTTAGATTTGTTGCTAAACTACGCGGGCAATGATTTGTGGCGGCTTTCGGGGGAAATCAACAAACTGGCAAATTACAAAACCAGCGCCGTTATTAAAAAAGAAGATATTGAGCTGCACGTCCGGCCGCGCATTGAACTGGACATTTTCAAAACCATTGACGCGCTGGCGGCAAAAAATAAAAAGCAGGCGTTGGCGCTGTTGCACAAGCACTTGGATGGTGGTGAAGTGCCATTGTATTTATTGAGTATGATTGCTTACCAGTTCAAAAACTTACTGGTGGTAAAAGAGCTGGCCCAGCAGGGCCTGATGTACGCCTCTATTGTAAAAAAAAGCGGGCTGCACCCGTTTGTGGTCAAAAAAACCTATTATGCTTGTAATCAATTCAGTTTTGAAGAATTAAAAAAAATATATCAAAAGATTTTTCAGGTTGACTTGGATATCAAAACGGGGAAGATTGAGGCGGAAACAGCACTGGATATATTCGTTGCAAGCATCTAGTTTTTTTGTTAAAGTAAACAAAATATAAATTAGTTTTTTAAACATGAATCCAGAAGAACCAAAAGAGGGTCAAGAGAACAACCCAAGCAAGTTTATTGAGGCATTGCGCGCCATAATCACCTACGCTGATTTGCAAGATTTTTTAGAGCAGGATGGTAAAGAAAGGAATTATAATGGAAGAGCCTTGGTAAAAGGCATTTGGGCGGCGATTGGTTTTAAGCAAAGAACAGAACAATCTTCCTTGCACCAACTAGATCAAACTGCCCGCGAACAACTCATGGCAGAATTTAGATATATGGACGATGCAGAAGCCGACGCCCTCATAGAAAAAATAGGTTTACTAATAGAGAGTGAACCTCAACGCGCAGAAGATGAAGAAGAAAGAAAACGGATTGCAAAAAGAACCAATGATCTTAGGGTGATGATGGCGGAAGATAAAGGAAAATCACAGGAGGAAATAGAAGAATTAAAAGAAGAGCTTCGGGAAAAAATGCGCGCGGATTGGGGCGAAGAGGCGGATGGTCCAGTTTCCCAGCCTTCAGTAAAAAAATCAGAAGAAAAAAAACCTTGGTGGAAAATTTGGTAGAAATTATTTAAAAAAACAGCGGCGCCCGTGGGCGCCGCTGTTTTTTGTTTTTATTTTGAAGCTTTGTCTACCATTTTAGCTATCCGTGATTTTCTCCTTGAGGCGTTATTTTTTTTGATGATTCCCACTTTGGCGGATTTGTCCAGAATTCCATAGACTTTCGGTAAAAGTTCTTTTGCTTCTTTTATCTTTTTTTGCATAACAAAAGCTTTGGCATCTTTTAAGAGGGCCTTCATTTTATTGATATAGATAAGGTTTCGAGCCCTTCTAGTTTTATTTTGCCTTATCGCCTTTTTCGCTGAAGCTGTAATTGCCATGGCGTGTATTTATATGATACAATTTACCAAATAGGGATCATTTTTGCAAGGCCTTGACACTATTCTATAAAAGTTGTAATATTGACTAAGATTTTCGTAGTCATAATTTTTTAAATCTATGGCAGAAAGAAAACCGGAGCCACAACCAGAAGTAAAAGTAGGGAAATTGAGTCCCTCTGAGATTTTGAATAAATTGGGTCTTGGTGGGGATAAGCAGCTTACTGCAGAAAAAATAATTGAAGCCCTTGAGGGCTATTCTTCAGAAGATGAAGAAGATGCAAGAAGCATTGAGGAATTTATAAACCAATTAGATAGTCAAATCCCAGCCCGCATTGATATAGGGGGAGCGACAGACGAAAAAGAAATTAAAAAAAAGAAAAATGAGGAGGCGAAAAGGATACAAAACGAGTTTATAGAGAATTTTTTTGACCTTAAGGCGAAAGAGGGGGGAGGGGCAGAAAATGCGCCAAAAAGTTTTTTGGAAAAGTATGAAATTTTCCAGCAACATTTTAGCAGTTTGTCAGAAGAGGAAAAAGCTATATTAAAAGAAAAAGATCCGGAAAGTTATAAAAAAATTTATAAAAAGGATGGAAGTTTGGTTGGGGTTGTTGAAAAGCATGTTAAATCTAAAAAGCAAACAAAAGTAGACGAGGCTATTGAAAAGTTAAATGTGTTAGCCCAGGAAATAATCAAGCAACGACCGGAGACAGGAAAAACAAAAGATAAGCCAACGGAGCCGCCAAAAACTAATCCAGAAATTAAAAAGGAAGAGCCAATTAATCCATTAAAGCCGGGAGAAATTTCGGCTTGGTCTGTTTTGTTAAAGAAAAATGGATATCCTTTAGAAAAACTTTCTCCAATACAATTAAGAAAGGCATTATTTACCATATATGATGAGTATGGGGCAAGACCTCTTGCCAAAAATGAAGCGGGAAACTTTAATAAAATCAAAGATCTTCTTAATAAAATAGATGGCGGTGAAGAAGAAAAACCAAACGAACAAATAGATGCTGCGTTGGCGCAGCTGTTTAACATAAAACAGGAGGAGGTAATTCCGCCGCCATCAAAACCAGAACAAAAACCAGAGCCAAGGCCGGAATCAAAACCAGCATCGGAGCCGGTGTCGCGGCCAGCACCCCAAGAAGGTGGATCAGTTGTTGGCATGGAAAAAATATGGGCACTATCAACCATTGATCAATTAAAAGATGAATTGAATTTGAAAATGGGTGTCCTGGGCACGGCTGACCGCCCAGGCATGGTTGATGCGTACGTGAACTTTTGGGGCAATGAAAAAATGAATCGTTTTACTGGTGCGTCCAAGGAGCAAAAAGAAAAGTATAAAGATGCAAAAAAAGAGGAAAGAAAAAGGTTGGCGCAAGAAGTTGCCAAGCTGAAAGAATATATTGCCAGGCGGGAATCGGGAGAAACAAAGCCCGACCTGCAGGCGGGGGTGGATACCAAGCCGGAAATGCCCGTACCAAAATTTGAAGATGATGAATTGGGCAGATTTAATCGAGAATCAATAGAAATTGAAAAACTGCGGGCCAAAGAAGCGGAAGACAAGAGGGCACAGGAGGCCGCTTTGCCAAAATCAAAAAAGGAGTTATTTGAAGCGAAAAAAGATGAATTGGCGCAATCAAATAACCGGCTGGAAGCTGAAAAGATGTATGCTGGCTCTAAGAATGATCACGTAGAAACATATCTTTTAGAAAAAAGGGAAGAATTATTTAAGCAAATTGGTGAACTGGTTGGGGAAGATTTTAAGCAAAAGGTGAATGTAGAAACCAAGAAAATATTGGGCAAGAAAGAAATGAGTCCCGAAAGATTCAAGGCTAAAGAAATGCCCAAAATAATACGCGAAATTGAGGCCGAGCAAAAGTTGAAGGCCCAGGAAATGTGCGCCAAGTCTGGCGAGGCGCTGGTGTACCAAAAAGACCATAAAAATTCCGGCGACGCTTGGCTGGAAGCCTATATGAATGAAAAAATAGAGGCTTCGGGGCTTGAACCGAATGAATTTTACGCCATGGTGTGCCGAGGTGTCAGAGTGGATCTTTTTAAAGAAAAAGTGGCTTTTTGGAAAAGCGCTTGGAATTTTGTCCGGGGTAAAGAAATCGTGGCGCATAAATATATCATACCAATTGATGGTGGGGATACTATTTATTTATCAGAAGATGAATTGGAGGGGTTTTTGCTTAATCAAGCAAATCAAACCCGGCAACAGCTAGAAAAAACCAAGGAAGAAAAATTTGTTCAAAGATTGAAAGAGGGCCGTGTAAAATTGAGGGAAAGTCGCGCAAAAGTTGCCCAAGAATTGCTTGATGGCGCAGAGGTGAAATATTACGATGTGTATGGCAAGGAAAATCCTTTGGCACAAAATTGGGATTTTGGCGAACAGCGGATCGTGCTACCGGGTGGTGTAGAAGTGGTTGTTGCGCCAAAGAATAAAGCAGAGGCTCCAAAGCCGGTACAGGCGCCAGTAAAAAGATCTGAGGTAAAGCAGGTTGAAACTAAGCCTTCAGGGCCGGTATTGCCACCAAAGCAAGAAAAACCTCCGGTAGTCTTGGCTAAAAAAGCGGAGCCAACAACTGAAAAGCCAAAATTATCATCGGAAACTAAAACTGAACTAGATAAGAAAATTCAAACCATATTTGATAGTAATCCTGAAATAGAAGGTGTTTTTGATTCGGGAAAAGGCTGGCCAGAAGTGAGAAAAATAGTGGAAGAAATGATCAGGGAAATGGGGATTGATAGAAAAGAAGGTTTAAAAATATATAAAGAAACGCTATTGAGACAACAAGAAGCGCTGGCGGATTGTTATAATGTTATCAAAGAAGAAATTGAAAATAATCCTGGTGTTGCCCAACAAAAACTTTTTGATATTGTTGAAAAATTTTCAAAAAATTACGGTTTTACCGAAGAACAAATATCAAAATCATGGAGAATGATTAATGAGTATACGGAGTTGAGAAAAAGGGCGATAGACTTTTTGGCAGATCACAGACATGATGACAAGGGTCTTCTTGAAAAGTTGACCGGCAAGACATTAACCGATGAAGACATGAAGGGTATTTATAAAATATCAGTTAAATCCATGGCGATTGTTATCGAGGCCAATGATGAGATGACACAAAAGTTACGATCAAAACAATCAAAACAAAGTGCCAAATGGTTGGGATTTCACAATGCAGGGTCTTGGCTTGAACAATCCCCCCATTATGTTGTTATAAACCGCGAACTGATAACGAAACTATCTGGTGAAAAGGATATAGAAAAGGTTTTGGCCCACGAGCTCCAACACGCGGAAAATGATGTTTTGGAAGAAGTTTTAGGTGGGCAAGAGGAAACAGTTTACTATATGGATTACAGAAATGAAAAAGATCCAAAAGAGAAAGCGAAAAAGTTAGAGCAGTATCTGCGGCAAGTACAGCGAGAAGCGCTAAATAGTGTCAGGGATGAAATTATTACATCATTCCATAATGTGGGAACGGATAAGGCAAAGTTAGAAGAGCTATTTATTGCCAAAGAAAAAGGCTGGCTTAAAGGAATGATTGAAACAGTAACTTTTTCCGGCGAAAAAGTAAAATACGATTTTTTGAAGGAAGCCAGAAATAAAAAGTTGTACTATGCGGACAAAGATTTATCTAAAAAACTATTTGACCAACAATACAAGAGAGTCATTAAAGATGCACTTAGTGCCTTTTCAGATTTAATTGATCCTAAAAAAGGTGGCTATTCTGTTGAAAAGGCAGTTGCTCTTTTGATGGGTAAGGAGCTGTATTTTTGGCCAACGAACGTGAAAAGGCTATTGGGAAAAGGGGGAAATTTTGACATCGCAGCAGAAGCAAAAAAGGTGAAAGAAGAAAGCAAAAAAGAGGCGCAAAAAAAACTAGAGCCAGGGATTGCTGCCGAGTTAAAAAATACTCCAAGGGCCAAGGGCGGCATAGCTGAAAAGGCGCCAAAATTTGATGAGAGTTTGAGGCTGGATGAAAAAGAGTTAGAAAGAATGAGAGGGGAGATAGAGAAGGCCAAAGTTGTTGGTGAAGTTACTGGGCCAGAAGCTAAAAAACCCACAGGAAAAGAAGCAGAGAAAAAGCCAGAGGAGATTAAGAATTTATCAGAAATTTCTATCCCAGAAGATATCTATATTGGGTTCACTGATTGGGGGTATGATTTAAGGAAAGCAAAGCTTGATTCTGTTGGCACCCTTGATGCCAGCGAAGATGTTTTTGATATGGGTCAGTTTATTCGAATACCCCCAATAAACGAAGATGGAAAATTGCGCGTTGAGGAATCTGTGTATGTGGACGAAGGTGCAACAGGGGTAGAAATAATAGAACTATTAAGGAAAAAGTTAAAAAGTTTGCAGGGGGAATTTGACTTAACCTTGGATGATAAAAATGATCTCCAAAAACCAGAAGATAAGAAGTTGGATGGGATAGAGAAAGCGGGAGAAAGAGATAAATTAGATGGATTAACTGAAGCATTGGTAAAGGGCGCTGAAAATCTTAAGGAGCTACTTGTGATACTCAAGGAAAGTAAAAATCCTGATGCAGAGGCTTTGAAGAAAAATATAGAGAAGTCTAAAGAATCTCTAATTTCTCAAATTTACCGAAGGAATTACTATATTGCAAGTAACATGTGGTCGCCCAATTTTGAAAAGTTTACGAATGACAAAATAAGAGTGAAATTCGCCCGTTTGTTAAACGATTTGACGGGTCAAATTGAAAAGAAGTTTGAGGAAAATAAATATGAATTTATTACTAAAGATAAGTACATAGTTTTGAGCGAAGAAAATGAGGAGAGGATAAAAGCAGACGATTCTTTTTGGAAAGGAATTAAAAATATGGTAGAAGAATTTAGCGGGTGAAATAATTAAAAATAAAAACTATGCCAGAGCCAAGAGAGCCAAATGTACCAGATACAGCGGATTTAATTCCTATGACGCCAGAACAAGAACGCGAAGATTATATTAGGCGCATCAGAGCGGTTGGTAGTTTTGATGAACTGCTAAATATTTTACTCATAAAATCAGAATACAAAGATGCTTTTTTAGTAATAGAAAAGATAAAAGAAGGTTCGGAGAGATTGATAAAAAATATGTCAACAAATCGGGATGTGGCCGATAAGGCAGTAACAGCGGCAAAGCCTATCTTGGAAGATGGTGCTGATATGTATAATGTAAACAAAAAATTTTTGACGAGAGAACAAAAAAAACGGATGACATTAGACAGAAAGGAAATTAATTTACACGACGAAGAATTAACCGCCATTGTGAAAAGTAGGGTGGAGGATTTAATAAGGAAAGAAGCTTCACAGTTTAGGGAAAACAAGATTAAAAAAGAGTTTCTGAAGGATTATAGGGGTTCAACTCCTATTAAGGCTCTTGGTGAGGAATTGGAAAAATAAATGGGTTGTTAAAAAAAATGGCGCGCCAGCTGGCGCGCCATTTTCTATTTAATCAGCATGTTTAAAGTTTTTTAAGTAAATCCCTTATTTCTGCCGCGCGTTCAAAGTTTAAGTTTTTTGCCGCGACGTTCATTTCTTTTTCCAATAGTTTGCGGTCATGAGCCACGTAAAATTCTTCGGCAATGTCCTGTGGTTTTGAAAATCCCCAGTCGCGGATGTCTTTGATAATGGCTTGCGGGGTAATCTTATGTTTTTTGTTGTAGGCTTCCTGGATTTTTCTTCTCCTGTTTATTTCATCAATGGCGCCCTGCATAGACATGGTGATTTTATCGCCGTACAAAATTACTCGGCCTTGCAAGTGGCGGGCGGCCCTGCCCATGGTTTGAATTAATGTGGTTTTGTTTCTTAAGAATCCTTCTTTGTCTGCATCTAGTATTGCTACCAAAGAAACTTCCGGCAAATCCAGCCCCTCTCGTAAAAGATTTATGCCAACCAGCACATCAAATTCCCCTTGCCGGAATTTTTTTAAAATTTCCGGGCGTTCCATGGTTTTTATTTCTGAGTGCAGATATTGGGCTTTGATTTTTCTTTCGGCCAGGTAATCGGAAATTTCTTCGGCCAGCCGCTTGGTAAGGGTGATAACCAGCACCCGGTGTTTTTTAGCCACTTCTTTTTCAATTTCAGCCATCAAATCTTTTATTTGATTTTCAGTTTTTTTTACTTCTATTGAGGGTTCGAGAAGCCCCGTAGGCCGTATGATTTGCTCAACAATATGTTTGCCAGAGGCAGTTGTTTCGTATTCAGCCGGTGTGGCAGAAACGTAAATGGACTGCGGCTGACGCTGCTGGAATTCCTGGAACTTTAATGGCCGGTTATCTATGGCGCTGGGCAGGCGAAAGCCGTAATCAATCAAGGTTTCTTTACGCATTTTATCACCAATAGACATGGCTTTGATTTGGGGGATGGAAATGTGGGACTCATCAATGAAAATTAAAAAGTCGTTGTTAGTGGCATGGCCAAAGTAATCCACTAGTGAAAACGGCGGGCTGCCGGGTTTTCTAAATTCCAGCTGACTGGAATAATTTTCAATGCCGTGGCAAAAACCGGTTTCTTGCAGCATTTCCAAATCGTAGTTTGTTTTTTCTTCTAAACGCTGGTATTCAACCAATTTATTTTGTTTTTTCAGTACTTTCAACCTTTCCTGTAACTCAAGCTTTATATTAGCAATGGCTACTTTTATTTTGTCTTGCGGTGCAACCCAGAATGTGGCGGGGAATAACGTGTATGCAGTATTAAGTATTAAGTATTTGGTATTAAGTCCGGCCGGTGATTCTGATATTTTCTCTACTTTAGTTGCACCGAATTCCACCTTAATAATTTTTTCTCCCGTTACCACATATATTTCAATGATTTCTCCACGCACCCGGAATGTGCCGGGTTTAAAATCAATATCGTTTCTTTTGTACTGCATTGAAATCAGGTGCAATATAAAATCTCTACGGTTTATTTTTTGCCCGGCTTTTATTTGAAAAGAAACGTTTTGATAGTTTTCTGGTGAACCAATGTTATAAATACAACTTACGGAAGCCACTACAATTACATCATTTCTTGAAAGCACATCTTGGGCGGCGGAATGGCGCAGGCGGTCAATTTCCTGGTTGATTTTGGCGTCTTTTTCTATATAAGTGTTGGTTTGGGGAATATAAGCTTCGGGTTGGTAGTAATCGTAGTATGAAACAAAATAGTGCACCCCATTATCGGGGAAAAATTCTTTCATTTCCTGGTACAGTTGGGCGGCCAATGTTTTGTTACAAGCTACTAAAAGAGTTGGTTTTTTTATTTCATTTATCACATTTGCAATTGTAAAAGTATTATGTAAAAATAATCCTCCAAAACCAGCAAGGAACGTTTCATTATCTTTTACCGCGAAGTCATAGACATGGGCATTTTGAGAAGTTATTTTTTTAATTTCGGAAACTCTTAACCAACGACAACTAAGAAGATTCTTTAAGTCCTCCATTTCCTTACTTCCCTTGGGAAATTTTGCTAAGCAATTGACTATTTTTTCAAAGGTTTCCCTTCTTGGGTTATTAATGTTAAGTTCAATGGCATTTAAAGTACCTTGTGGCATATTGGCAAGTTCTGCAAAAGTTCGTTGCGAAACTTTTAAAGACTTTCTTATGGTTTTTATTTGCGGGCCGATACCTGGGATAATATCTACATTACTTGTTCTGCTCTTGCTACATAGCGCAATTAAGCTTTTTTGTTTTCGCGGCAGAGAAAATCCAATATGATTTTTGAATTTTTCTAGGTTTTCTTTCCCCGAAATGGCAATATAATAGTAGTAGTCTCCTGCGTGATTGTGAGAATTAGTGGCGCGACTCCATCTTTTATTGATTCGAGCCCATATGCCAAATCGTAAAAGCGCGTAACTAATATCAGAGGCAAGCTGCTTGCTTGCTGTTGGAGCTATGACTTCTCCGCTTTCAGGAAAAGCGCCTCCATCGCCGTTAAAGTAGGTTTGAAGCAAAGTAGCAAGTTGCTTTTGGGAGAGATCCGGCCAGAAGCTTGGCAACTTTTTAGAGCGCGAGTTGTTTCCTAGTAGAGAAATTAAAAATTCAGTGTGGATTTTTGATGCAATATTAAAGTCGTATTCTCTGTATTTTCCTCGATGGTAGTTTAGCGCAAGCTTTTTAAAAATACTTTTTAAATCTTTCTGGATATATTTTTCTGCCGCAGTAATAGTGAAAAACCTCGATTTTGGCTCGCCGTGCCCCTCGGCGACATAGTAACCCATTAATTTTAACCACTCATTGGTCAATAAAAGTTTGCCAGGCAGACTATAGTCATGGATTTGAGAACCGACAACTATTTTATTAAAATCTTCCAGGCAGGTATCAATTTGAAACTTTTGGCTCATTTGAGCTATTGTGGAGACGGGCATCCCGCAATAATCTCCATGCACCACCTGGTATACTTTGTGTCTAGGGAAAGCATAATATTCACCCATGACTTCAATCACGTCAGAGAGTTTTTTCGTCTTCAGTAATTTTGAAATGAACAAATTCGCATCAGCAAATAATACACTTTTATTTAGAATTTCTAGAACATTGATATAAGATAAGTCTTTTTCTTCGGTGGTTATTTCTTTTGACAGGGGGATGAAATCAGTTTTTTTTATTTCTTTGGTCGGTACAAGTGTTAACCTGCCATTTCTCAATACCCAAAAATTATGGTCGCCAGTAACAGTTATTTCTCGGCCACAGGTTGTTTTTACTTCATAAAGATTTTTAGGAGAAGTGTGGCGAACTAATTGAGAAACGGTTTTCCATTCACTCTGCTTATTTTTAGGATTGAAAGAAAATGTTTCTAAGTGGTCTTCATTTTTAATGAAGCTGGTAAAAATTACTTCACTTCCGTCTACCATCCTAATTTTATTGGGATATTTTTTGAATAATTCGTCGATAAATTTGCCAATGGGGCTGCATGTAATTTTCCTATTAAACTTTATTAAAACAGGTGTCTCCGCCGTCACACTTTTACCGCTTCCAGTTACACCCAAAAGCACCTGGTCTTTAACGCCATTTTTAATATTTTCTACAAGCCGTTTAATGGCGCGCGGCTGATCTCCGGTTGGCTTGAACTTGGTATTTAGCTTAAATTCCATTATAATTACTTAATGATAGCATTTTTAGGGGGTAAAATCATTCTCAAAAAGGAGAAATTTATCATCGTTGAGGTGGCTGGCATCGGCTACAAAGTGTTTGTTTCCGCCAAAACAGGATTAAAACTACCAGAAATCGGCGGCGATGTAAAATTATTCTGTTTTCAAAATGTTAAAGAAGAGGCGCTGGACCTGTACGGATTTATGGCGCATGAAGAGCTGGAATTTTTTGAAACGCTCATGGAAATCCGCGGCGTGGGGCCAAAATCGGCGCTGGATATTGCTTCACTTGGTTCCCTGGAAAATATAAAAGATAAAATTTTAAAACAGGATGAAAAGATTTTTGTGGGAATTCCCGGCATCGGTTTGAAAAAAGCCCAGACCATTATTTTAGAATTAACGGGGAAGATAAAACTATTGGATTCGTTAAAGCAAAAAACCTCTGCTGATCCGGCCCAAGACGCTTTGGTGCAACTCGGCTTTTCCGCTCAGCAAGCCAAAGAGGCACTAGCTACTCTGCCTGCCAGCGCAAAAGACGTGGAAGAAAGGATAAAATTAGCACTCAAAAGTTTAGGAAAAAACCAGTAGACGTCGGGCGTCTACCCACTTAATTTATGCCATATAGAAAGGTAGAATTTTCCAATAATGAAATTTACCATATTATTTTAAGGGGGATAGATGGTAATATAATATTCAAAGACTTGGACGATTATTTTCGTGGCATTTTTTCTATTTATGAGTTTAATGATAGCAATCCAGTTATTATTCAAAAAAGAAGAGAAGCCAGAAATAGATTTAAAAAATTAGTTACAGAACAAGAGAGTAGACGCCCGACGTCTACTGGCTCTATTAATCTAGTGGAATTTATTGATAATCGAGATAAGCTGGTTGATATCCTGGCTTTTTGTTTCATGCCCAACCATATCCATCTTTTGTTGAAACAAAGACAGGAAAATGGGATTCATAAGTTTATTGTGAAAGTGGGTGGCGGATACGGAAGATATTCCAATGAAAAAAATCAGCGTAAGGGGTATGTGTTTCAGGGGAGATTCCAGTCGGTGCATATTGAAGATGATAATCAGTTGCGAGTTGTTGTTAACTATATTCACGCCAATCCGATTTCTTTGATTGAGCCGAAGTTTAAAGAAGAAGGTATTAAAAACCATTCCGCGGAAGAAGTTTTGGAATTTTTAAAAACAGGGCATCGGTGGTCAAGTTTTCCTGATTATGTTGGGCTTAAAAATTTTTCTTCGGTTACTGATCGGGATTTTATTTTGAATGCCATGGGCGGCGAAAAAGGTTTGGAAGATAATCTTATGGATTGGATTTTGTATAAAAAAGAACTGGCGGTCTACGAAGATATTTTGGCTAAACTAAATTAGAGTGGACGTAAAGTGGACGTCGGGCGTCTATTTTCTGCTTAGCGCTGAAAGGCGGGGGGAGGATTGATTTCAAGGGCGTTCTTTGTTATAAGGGAAGTAAGTCTTTTCTTCTTTTTCTGTCTAGGAGGTTCATGTTATGGGTCGCGAACCTGACGATCTGCACCTGGAAATCCGCAAATGGTTAAGTGAGCGCTGGTGGGCCAGGCTATTATTGTCCGTGATTCTGGCGGCTTCATTGGTTGCTTTATTTATCTGGTGGAATGAGCAAAGGGTAGCAACACTCAACGAGAAGCGCCAACAAGAATTGCGTCGGGACAAATGAGGAGGTGTGAGCCGGCAAGGAAGTCGGCTTTTTTTTGTATAAACAATATGCTAAATTAAATGCATGAATTTTAAAAGGATATTAAGAAAATTTACTCCGTATTTTTTATTGAGCGCCTACCATTGGCTATGGGCTTTTTTGAGTGCCCTGGTGTATGGTTTTCCTTCAGGCAAGTTAATTGTTATCGGGGTGACCGGCACTAGCGGAAAATCCACCACCATAGATTTTATTTGCAGGATATTGGAAGAAGCTGGGCATAAAGTGGCCTCTACATCCTCTATAAGATTTAAAGTGGCAGATAAGGAATGGAAAAATACTATGAAAATGACCATGCCGGGGCGTTTTATGATACAAAAAGTCTTGCGCCAAGCGGTGGATGCCGGTTGCAAATACGCGGTGCTGGAAGTTACTTCTGAAGGCATTAAACAATTCCGCCATAAATTTATCAATTTTAATGCGGCCGTTTTTTTAAATTTAACACCTGAACACATTGAATCTCACGGAACTTTTGAAAAATATCGCGCGGCAAAACTGGAATTGTTTAAAGCAACCAAGAATTTGCATATCATCAATGCTGATGATGAAAACGCTAAACACTTTGTAAATATCCCCGCAAAAGAAAAATATCTTTTTGGCATTCACAATAATTTAGCGGATTTAAAAGCTGAAAAGATAGAAGTTTCAAAAGACGGAATTGAATTCAAGCTTCCAGATACAAGCTTCAAGCTTCACGTTTTAGGCAATTTTAACGTTATGAATGCCTTAGCGGCGATTTCGGTTGGCATTTCGCAGAATGTTCCATTGGATATTTGTAAAAGCGCACTGGCAAAAGTAACGGGAATGCCGGGCCGGTTGGAGGTGGTTACCAAAGAGCCTTTTTGGGTGGTGGTAGATTATGCTTTTACTAAAGAACAGCTTGAGGCTTCGTATAAATCATTAAACAGTCGGCCATTGGTGTGTGTGCTTGGAGCATGCGGCGGAGGAAGAGATAAATGGAAGCGCCCTATTTTAGGAAAAGTAGCCAGCCAATATTGCCGGGAAATTATTATTACGGATGAGGACCCTTACGATGAAGATCCGTTAGAAATTATGCAGCAAGTAGCTGAGGGTGTTGGCGAAAAACCGCACAGCATTGTGTTAGATAGGAAAGAGGCTATTAAGAAGGCCTTGGAAATAGCAGACCCTGAAGATACAGTGATAATTACCGGCAAAGGAGCGGAGCCGTTAATGTGCTTAAAAGATGGCAAAAAGATACCATGGGACGATAGAGAGATTGTTAGAGAAATATTGGGACGACCCCGCTAAGCGGGGTTCCAGGCCAGCTTAGCTGGCTGATAGACAAATCGTGCGCGAAAATATGCCCATATTGACAGGCAAAAAATAAGGCGTAGCATGAAAGTAGTCCTTTGCTATAAAATATTTCACAGATTTCACATCGGAGAAGCCCATGGAATCACAAGAACCCGTAAGTCCGCTCATGTCAGTTTTGTTTGAAGAATACCATGATGGTATTGTCTTGGAGTTACACCAGGAAGAAATCAAGGGCGCCGAACTGCTAGCGAAATTGAGGGATTTTTTTACCTTCATCGCCAATAGTGAAAGTAAAAAAAGCGTCACTATTGATCTTTCCGGGGTTATGGCGGTTGAGCCCGCATTCTGGGAAGTGGTTCGCCTTTTTCGTCTCCAGTTATGTATTTCGGGAAGGCGTTTCAAATTTGCAGCACCCGCGGGCATGGTGCTGGAATCTTTCCATCAATACCTTGGCAAGTCTGGTATCGAGCTGGAAGCTGCTGTTGCGCCGATCACTTATATAAGCAAACCAGCCTAGTCTGGTTTGACCGGTTTTCCCTAGGGAAGGCCGGCATTTTTTTGAAAAAACCTTGTTTTTTTATTAATTTTAGGTTATAGTGCTTAATCATGCCTAGCATATACCCAAACTTAAAATTTTCTGATAGGAAATTCATCCGAACCGAAAAAGCCCGCATCCGCCGGCAGTTTTTGGATATGGCAAAGCAAAGGGAAATGATTTCTGAATTGTATAAAAAGCTTGTGCCGAGTGAAAACGCGGCACCGCAGAAATCCGCGGAAGTGCACGCGGAAAAACGCGGGAACGATGAAGGGGTGAATAAGTCAAAAGTTGAAAAACCAAAGAAAGTAGCTCCTAAAAAAGTTGCTGTTAAAAAGTAATTACCATGAAGAGAAACTCAACCAAACATAATGCCAGGATTAATAAGCGCTGGCGCAAGAGTCGGGGCAAGCGGATGAAGCAGCAGGCATCTTTATAGTATGGCAGCAAAAAGGCGCGCCGCGGCGCGCCTTTTTGCTGCCTAATACTCTGAATTACGAAATGCCCAATTAAAAGTTTTTTTTCGGGTCTTTTCTCCAAATTTGGGTTGAAAATTCGCAATAATTCCAAAACGTAGCTTGCTACGTTTTGGAATTCTATCAAATTTTCACTTTCCAAATTTGGAAAAAATACCGCGAAAGCATTTCGTAATTCAGAGTGAAAATTGAAAAATGAGGCTATTTGTGGTAATTTTACGCAATGTCCTTTTCACAACTTAATATCGGAGACTTCCCTATGAAAGATTTGCGCAAGTTTGGAAACATTTTCAACGGCTCGGGAGCCTTGGGTTTTTTCAATCAGGACGAGTATTGGTATCAGGTTCTTTTGCGGCGCCTGGGTATCAAGTATAAAGACGGCCTGACTTTCGTTTCTAAGACAACTAACATGGATGGCCGGCCGGGAAACATGGAACTAACCAAAGACTACAAGCCCGCCCATTGGTATCCGGATTGTATTCATTTTGATTTTTTGACCGGCAACGGGCTTAATGCAGTTAGCGTTCCGACCCCAGGGTTAATTGCCCTGCTTACTACGGGAAACTGGCAACGGATGGAAAAGCCGTTTGTCATTTCTTTAATGTCTATGGCGGCCACGCCCGAGCTTCGTCTTGCTGAGCACCGCAGAATGGCTGACGTTCTTGGCGGCGAGAAAAAGCACTTTCGCGCCCCCTTCAGTTTGGAACTTAACCTGTCCTGTCCCAATGGCGAAGAAAGTCCCAGTGAGCAAATCAAAGGTTCTACCGATGTACTAGCAGCATATGCTCCGCTAGAGGTGGAGTTGGTGCCCAAATACACCGTTGCCTCGGCACCCATAGAAGCCATCATGCTTTTAGAGGACGATGACAACTGTGATGGCATTTGTGTTTCCAATACTTGGCACTATGACTTGGATGGATTCGGGGAAAAAGTGTTTGGCCAGAAAGTTTCGCCGTTGAAAAAATACGGCGGCGGCGGAGTTTCCGGGCCGGCATTGCGAAAGCATGTGTTGGCATATATCAGGAAGCTGCGCCAAGCCGGTTTCACCAAGCACATTCGCGGAGGCGGAGGTATCTATTCTGGTGGCCATGTCCGGGAATATCGCAATGCCGGCGCTTCTTCCTGTTTTGTATCAACCGTTATTCCGACGCGTTCCCTGTGTGTACCGGGGATCATCCGTTATGCAAATTCTCTTACTTGGAGGTAGTCATGGGTTCGGAAGTATTTGTTGAGATGCTGGCTAATCCGCATTGTCATCTTCGTGAAGGTGAGGCGATGGAGCCGTTAATCAAACTTGCCATCAAGGGTGGTGCGGATTTGCTGGGGCCTATGCCCAATACTGCACTTGGACTGACAACGGCCAGGCAAGTGAAGGAGTATTGTGGCTTAGTGTCGCCCAGCATCCAGGTTCTGCCCATCGCCATGATGAATGAGGCAACAACTTATGATATGTTGCGTGATTGGACGGCTGCAGGCATTAAGGACTGCAAAATTTATCCCTTAAACCGTACTACTAGATCACACAACGGAGTTGCGCATTATGGTTCACTGCTACATCGAGTGAAGTACTGCGGCAAGCTGGGGATTAAGGTCCACTTGCATCCCGAACATCCTTGCATGCTGATTGACAATCGGGATGCTGAGTATCAGTTTTGGCCGATTGCCGATATGTTTCTTAATGAGGGCGCGACAATTGTGTGGGAGCATGGTACGGACGCGCGCTGCATTCCGCTTTGGAAGCAGATGGCAAGAACCGGAAGATTTTTTGTGACGCTTACCGCCCATCACTTGGCCACAACTGAAACGTTGTCGTTTGGCGATGTGCGCGCGGCCTGCAAGCCTACCATCAAGACCTTAATCGATCAGCTTGGATTGATAAGCTTGATTGAAGAAGGCCATAGCTGGGTGGTGGCTGGGCTGGATGATGCGCCGCATCCTACTAATGCAAAACATGTGCATGAGGATTGCTGTGCCTGTGGGGCATACACGGCTCCGTTTGGTTTGCAACTTTATGCGTATGCGCTTGGCAGGATGCTGGAAACAAAAGAAGGCATTGTAAAATTCGTGGATTTTACGAGCCGCAATGCCCGGCGACTGCATGGTTTTAGGCCTTGTTCGCGCAAGGCGATATTGGTCAGAAAGCCATTCAGGATTCCTAACGCCTATGAAGTTGGGTCCTGGCTTGTTGAGCCGTTCTGGGCGGGCAGGGACATAGGCTGGACACTTCTTTAGTTTTTATGAGCCATGCCGATTCGTCGGCGTGGCTCTTTTTATGCCCCCTTTTATACCCTTTTATTTATTGCCTCCGGCAGAGGTAAGTTGGGTATCAGTGTTCGCGCAACTGTTTCTTGCGCTCCCTGACTTATCCACAGGGTGGGTGTTGACATGGTTTTGTGGTTTGCTAAAATAAGGGTGAGTCAACTTTCACAAACATCTCGTTTGAAAAAAGTTGGTTCCCCGAACCTTTCAAAATCTGCCCACCCCAAAACCCGTCACACCAACCCAACCCAAAAACAAATTCTCAAAAGCTTTCTTCGGAGAGCTTTTTCACTTTCAAGTTGACCTTTCACCCAATCTTTTTAATAATAAAAAATTAGGTAAATGGTTAACCGTGTTTCGTGGTTAGGCAAAAAACCGCGCCATTGCAATGGCGCGGTTTTTTGCTACAATGAAAATAAAAATCTATGAAAAAAATAACCAAATCAAAAATAAAAAAAGCGCCGATCAAAAAAGCAAAAACCAAAATCAAAAAATTGCCGGTGCAAAAGTTCGGAAAATTGGCGGGAAAAGTAACCCATTATTTTGACCACATTAAAGTGGGGGTGATTGCGTTGTCGGCTCCCTTAAACGAAGGCGATGAAATTAGGATTGTGGGCGGGGAAAACACAGATTTTAACCAAACGGTCGTTTCCATGCAATTTGACCATAAGCCTTTGAAAAAAGCTAAAAAGGGAATCTCGGTAGGCCTAAAGGTAAAAGAAAAAGTCAGGGAGGGTTATAGGGTCTATAAGGTGTAAGGAAGACATTGGGCATCCGTCTTATTTTGATGTAATAAATACTATCCCACGGCGCGGAAATTTGCCAAGAATTGACTCGCAATGGGATTTAAAATAAGATGAACGACAGGCTTACTAATACTAAAATCCGGGGAACCATCAATATGGAAAATAAAATATTTCATTTGACCAAGGCTAAATTCCAGGAGCTAAAAAAAGAGTATGACGCGCTGGTGGCGGCCGAACACACCAAGGCCATTGATGAGGAGGCTCCCAAAATGGTTGAATCTGACGATTTAAACCCGGAATTTGTCAGTTTCCAGGAAGGCATGGAATTAATGCGCGCCCGTATGGATAAATTGGAAGATATTTTAAAGCACCATCAATTAATAAAAAAACCGCCCAAAGAAAAACAGGTCTTTGTGAATTTGGGAGCCAGGGTGAAAGTTGAGGTAAATGGCAAGAAAGATGAATTTGTCATGGTGGGAACATTGGAGGCTCACCCCGAACTGGGCAAAATCAGCAACGAATCGCCGGTTGGGGCGGCCTTAATGGGCCGGAAAATTGGTGAAGAGGTGGTAATTGATTCGCCTGAGAAAACGAAGTATAAAATAAAAAACATCACATACGAGGTTAGTTAGCGAAGGCGCCCAATCGGGCGCTTTTGTGATACAATGAAACCATGTTCAAGGGTGTCAACAAAGTGATGCGCGCGTATATTTACTGGGATTTTATCATTAATTCCGCCTGGGGGCTTTTGGGCCCGGTGTTTGCCATTTTTTTATTGGAAAAAATCGCCACCGGGGACGTGGCCCACGGCGCGCGACTGATTGGTTTTGCCACCTTTTTTTATTGGGTGACCAAATCTATTTTACAAATTCCCATTGGCCGATATTTGGATAAAAACCACGGTGAGATAGACGATTTCTGGTTTTTTGTGATCGGTACATTCATTGTGGCGCTGGTGCCACTAGGCTTTTTATTTTCTTTTTTACCTTGGCATATTTACGCCTTCCAAATTGTCCACGCCCTGGGCATGTCCATGATTGTTCCATCTTCCTATGCCATTTTTATCCGCCATACAGACAAGGGTAAAGAGGCTTACGAAAGTAGCTTGGACAGCACCTTTTTTGGGGTGGGTGCGGGCGTTACCGGTGCTATCGGGGGAATTATGGTAAGCTACATTGGTTTTAATGCCATTTTTATTTTAACCAGCGTCTTTTCTTTTATTTCCATTGCCCTGATCTTTTGGGTAAAAAAAGACATGCTGCCCAAAGTTGCGCAGAATATTCATGGGTTTCCCATTTCTGGCGACAAAGAAAGTATTACTCAATGAAAAACCAGGAAATTGCCAAAATTTTTAATGACATTGCCAGGTTTTTACGCATAGATGGCGTGGCCTTTAAACCGTACGCTTATGAGCGTGCGGCTATTTCATTAGAAACACTAAAAGATGATGTGGCTCAAATTTATATTGCCGGCGGGCGCAAAGCTCTTGAAGAAATTGAAGGAATCGGGAAAGCCATGTCTGACCACATAGAAGAATATTTAAAAACCGGAAAAGTACAATTTCACGAAGAATTTAAAAAAGGTTTGCCGGTGGATATGGATGCGCTGACTCGGGTTGAGGGCATGGGGCCAAAAAAAGTAAAAGTGTTGTATCAAAAATTGGGAGTTAAAAATTTGAAAGATTTAGAGCGCGCTGCCAAAAAACACCAAATTGCTCCGTTGTTTGGGTTTGGTGAAACTACCGAAAAAAACATTTTGCAGGGGTTGGAATTTTTAAAAACCAGCAAGGGGCGGGTGTTAATTTCTGATATAAAACCCGCGGCTATGGCAGTGTTAAAAAAGCTTCAAGCCTTAAAAGAGGTTGAAAAAATAAGTATTGCAGGGTCGCTTCGGCGCGGGAAAGAAACTATTGGTGATGTAGATTTTTTGGTGGTCTCGAATAATCCCAAAAAAGTGATGGATTTTTTTGTAAAATTGCCTGGTGTTGAAAAAATATGGGGGCAGGGCGGAACAAAAGCATCAGTGCACATGAAGGGCGGTTATGATATGGATTTGAGGGTGGTTCCTGAAAAAAGTTATGGTTCGGCACTGCAATATTTTACCGGTTCCCAAGCGCATAACATCACTACCCGGAAAATCGCTATTGATAAAGGGTTAAAATTAAGTGAGTGGGGAATTTTCCGCGGATCCAAACAGATATCCGGAAAAACGGAAGAAGATGTTTATAAGGCGCTTGGGTTACCGTATATTGCGCCGGAACTGCGCGAAGACCAAGGTGAAATCGATGCAGCTTTACAGGGTAAATTACCCAAACTGGTTGAATTGAAGGATATTAAAGGAGATTTGCATGTTCATTCTAATTGGAGTGAACCCGATGGTGAAAAGGACTCTATTGAAGTGTTGGCAAAAAAAGCCATGGAATTAGGATATGAGTATATCGGCATTTCCGATCACACCAATGATTTGAATGTAGAAAAGGGTTTAAACGAAAAAGAGTTACTGCAAGAAAATGCTTATATTAAAAAGTTAAATAAAAAATATAAAAAGAAGAACTTCAGGATTTTACATGGTTGTGAAGCCAACATTAGAAAAGACGGGTCTATTGATGTTAAAGATGCAGTGTTAGAAAAGTTAGATTATGTGATTGTTGGCATCCATTCATTAAATAAAATGGAAAAGAAAGAGATGATGGCGCGCATTGAAAAGGCGATGCGAAACCCTCATGTAGATATTTTTGCCCACCCAACCGGAAGAATTGTAGGCGCGCGCGATGAATATCAAATTGATTTTGATAACATGTTACAGATTGCCAAAGAAACAAGGACTATTTTAGAAATTAATTCTTCCAGCCGCCTTGATCTACGAGATTTGTATATCCGGCGCGCCAAGGCCGAGGGCGTAAAAATGATTATCAACACGGATGCGCACAAAAAAGAACAATTGGGCTTTATGGAATACGGCGTAGCACAGGCCAGACGCGGCTGGGCAGAGAAGAGTGATATAATAAACACCCTGTCGGTTGAAGAATTATTAAAGCAGTTTAAGTAACGTGCCAAAAGAAAAATCAGCTGGGGCAATAATATTTAGGAAAGAACATGGTGAAACCTACTATTTGCTTTTGCGTTACAGATCTGGGCATTGGGAATTTCCCAGGGGGCATATAGAGAATGGGGAAACCGAAGAACAAGCGGCTCGGCGGGAGGTTTTTGAGGAAACAGGCATACAAGATTTAAAAATAATTCCGGGATTTAAAGAATACACGAAGTTTTTATTTAAAAAGAAATATAATTTGAAACCTGAGGAAAAGAAAAAAGCGCCGTGGGTTTTTAAGCTGGTTTATTTTTTTCTAGCTGAAACTACCACAAAAGAAGTAAAGCTCGATGAAGAAAATACCGGCTTTGTGTGGCTTCCGTATGAACAAGCTTTAAAAAAGTTAACCTATAAACCCGCTAAAACGGTTTTTACTAAGGCGCATAATTTTCTTACTTCAAGAAAAGGTATCAAAGAGGAGTGATTTGATGTGTGTGGATAACTTTCATTGTATAACTCGGCTGGGGGGGGGTATTATAAGTTAATAGGTTTCAAAAAAATAATATGACATTGCAAGAGCCATATAATCAGCCTAAGGTAACCATTGAACTCACAAGTAAGTCGCTCAAAAGGAATTTTATTATTTCGTGGTTGATATTTTTTGTGGGAATAGCATTATTTTTTATAGGCATTCCTTTTGCCAAGAGTTTGGGTTTAATAATGATATTAGTTGGGGTGGCTTGGTTTATTGTCACAAAAATTAAAACTTGGTGGAATCATAAATAATATTAAAAAAAATAACAAAATTAATTTTATGAATTGTAAAAAAGTTATTTTTGGTTTGGCCGTTATTATTATGTGTGTCGCATTGGGACCCCAGACGTCCATGGCGGCAGATGTTTTATCGGTAACGACTAATACGGGTCCTTCAAGTGGCGATACATTGCCAACAATTAGCGGAGAAGTTGATGATACTCTGAATGCTCCAGGTATCGGCCGCATTACTGTTAGGAAAGAAATTACAAATGGCGCCCCGAATACCACTTACACTTTTAATTTTTCCCTCAGTGGAACAGGTATAGTTATACCACTGAACTTTTCCATTACCGTTATCGCTGATGCTAATGGTTATGCCACAGCAGGAAGATCGATAAATGTTATTATCCCTCCCCTTATCCCGGCGTCATTTTCAGTAACTGAAAATGTTACTTTTGGTTGGCGCGAACTTCCAACTCCTTTTCCCTGCAATAATCTCAGACCTGGTGCAGGAGGAAGTGATGTATGCCTCATTCAAAATGAAAGAATGGTCGCCAATAATACTTCTGATTCTTCAGTTATGCCAATTACGCAAACATTAACGATGGGAAGTTCTGGTGCAGCTGTAAAAAACCTACAGCAGGCTCTAATGAGTGCTGGATATGGGATTCCCGCAGGTGCTACCGGATATTTTGGCATACAAACCCGGGCGGCTGTTTCTCAATTTCAAATTGATCAGGGGTGGGAGGCCACAGGGTATGCAGGGCCATATACATTCGAGGCATTAAATGAAAAACTGGTATTGTCGTCGCCTGCTCCAGATTTTTTAAGTGCCGTTAATCTTGATGCCCCCAATGCTGGTCCCCCCGTTATTACAGGTCTTGGAATCATATCAGTGCCATTTGCCAATGCTGGTGGCGTCGCCACAAATGCTGTTACCATCATGAATAGTTCATTGCTTATTAGCGGCAGGAACTTTGTAGTCGGCTCAACAGTTTTAGTTGATGCTGACGAATCGCAGGCTTTTTCTGCGGTGACAGGCGCAAATCCCATAACTGCTAATAGTTTTAGAGTTATTGTTGTTACACCAACTCAAATACGGGTTTTTATCCGACAAGCCATTCTTAAGCAAAGCCCTAACGCTAGCAGAACTTATGAGATTAAAGTTCGTAATCCCGGCAACGCAGGCGGTGATTCTAACACGGCAAAGTTTCTGGTGGTTGTGGGTAATAACCCAACACCAAGTATTGCCGACATATCTCCAGCAACATCATCTGTTGGATCTGGTTCCTTTACGCTGACCATTAATGGCAGTAATTTTGTGCAAGGAGCTGTTGTCAGGTTTGGCGGCACAACCGCGACCGCAAATAGAGTAACTGCCGCTCTGTCTTCAGACAAATTAACGGCAGTAATTCCTAACTCAGCCATCGCTGCTGCAGGGTCAAAAGTAGTGAAAGTGTTTAATCCTGGTACTGGTGGCGGTCTTTCTGCAGAAAACACAACATTTACCGTTTCAGCAAATCCAGTTCCAACTGCTGCCAGCTTAAATCCAGCAGAGGCGGTGGCGGGCACCCAGGGCATTATGGTAGCGGTTACTGGAACTAATTTTGTGCCTGGTTCTGTGGTAAGACTTTATACACTTACTGTAGCTGGAACTTACAGCCAACTGGGAAATGGCCAACCCACTCAATTTATGTCACCAACAGAAATCAGATTTTCTATATCTCCTACGGGCCTTGCAAGCGTGAGGACGCTTTATGTTAAGGTATTTAATCCAGCTCCTGGTGGCGGTCTTTCTGCTCCCGTCTTGGAATTCAGGGTTAATGCTTCAACTTCCCTTGCTCCCGAAACAGCTCCAGTGTCCGTGGTTGTTCCAGAATCAACGCCCACACCAACTCAGACATCAACCTCCACCCCCATGCCAGATACAGTTCCCTTACCTTCTCCAACTCCAACACCAACACCAACTCCTACACCAACTCCGGTGCCCGAGCCAACACCCGAGCCAACACCCGAGCCTTCCCCTACACCATCTCCGACTCCAGAACCAACCCCTACTCCAGAACCAACCCCTACTCCAGAACCAACCCCTACTCCCACACCAGTACTTACTTCGCCCACAGTTTATGATGAAAGCCAGTGGATTAATCTTTTAGCATCGCTTCTAGAAAAATTAAAAGAGTTGCTGGCATTGTTTAACAACCAGTAAGTGGAACAACAAAAAACGGACGCTTGGCGTCCGTTTTTTGTTTTGATTACTTTACTGATTTTACTTCTTTTGCTTCTCCTCTCACTTCTTCAACAATCTTGGCGAAAATGTCAGGGTATTTTGCGATAAGCTGTGACATTACTTTTCTATCAATTTCAATATTCTTTTTCTTCAATCCGTTAATAAACCTACTGTAGTTAATTCCCAAAGGTCGTACAGCTGCGTTAATTTGCAATTGCCATAATTGGCGGAAATCCCTCTTTTTTACTTTTCTGTCCCGGTAAGAATATGTCCAGGCATGGCGCAAGGCATCTTTGGCCAGCTTGTACTTTGATTTGCGGCCATACTTAAAACCCTTGGTGTGAGCCAGTAAATGCTTTCTGTGTTTATGGGCTGAGGCTCCTTTTTTAACTCGAGTCATGATTAGGTGTTAGGTGTTGGGTTTTGGATGTTAGTTCACCGTTTTTCGGCTAATATCTAGCACCTAAAACCTAATACCTAAGTTTGTAAATATCTTTTCACCCGTTTCGTTTCCGATTTTGAAAGAGTAATCCATTTGCGGCCCTTCCTTCTGTCTTCACCGGTTTTTTTGGATCGGTAGTGGTTCTGGCCAGCCAACCGGCGCAAAATCTTACCAGTTTTGGTAATTTTAAATCTTTTAATTATCGCTTTTTTTGTTTTATTCATTTTTTGCTAGGGTTCAGGGTCTAGGGTTTAGGGTTTAGTCAACGCAAACGTTTTTACTAGACCCTAGACCCTATCCCCTAGTCCCTCAATTTTTAGAAATGATCATCGTAAACCCCTTCGGTTCACGTTTTAATTCCCGTTCGGTTTTAATGGGGATTAACTTATTTAATTCCGTAAAGAAAAATTCCACTTTCTTTTTGGCAATGTCTCCCATGGCCTTTTCCCGGCCGCGCAGGTTCAGAGCCACTTTCACTTTATCGCCATCGGCCAGGAAATTTTGGGCACGTTTGGCTTTCACTTCAATGTCGTGGGGTGAAATGTTAAATCCCAACTGTATTTCCTTTAATTTGGTTACTTTGGTATTTACCTTTATCTTTCGTTCTTTCTTTTGCTGGGAATAGAGGTATTTTCCGTAATTGGTGATTTTACAAATGGGCGGGGTCACTTTTTCCGTAACCTGCACCAAATCCAAACCCTTAGACTTTGCCAATTCAATGGCGGCAAAAATATTCATGATTCCCATCTGGGTGCCATCTTCGGCAATCACCCGTACCTCTTTTGCCTTTATGAAATTGTTGATTAAAACTTTTTCCAAGTGGTTAATTAAATTATAAGTGGAGATGGAGGGTTTGAATCCTCGTCTGAAAAGCTCTTAAAAAACAAATCTACAAGTGTAGCGTATCTTTGGTTTAAGGCATTAGATAAAAGATGTGCGAAATTCTAATGCCCGATCTTTATTAGTTTCAATAATTATCCTAAAGCTAAAATAATTATCTATCCTGATGTATAACACCGCTGGCCACCTATCAGGAGTTGATGGGGCGATGTAGCTTACGCGAAAGCGGGAGCTAGTTGCCGGTTAAAACCGAAGTTAAAGTTGGCAAATATGTTTTTTCTAGAAGTTTTACCAGATTCTAGAATACTGGACTTGCATTGTTTTAAAGAACAAATCATCGAATCTTGCATCCCCATGACTTTACTTGAATTCTCGGCTTATGTCGCGCTCGACATCTCGCTTCTTTATTTTCTCTTTTTTATCAAATTTCTTTTTTCCGCGAGCAACCCCGAATTCGAGCTTAATCCTACCATTATTCTCATAAACTTTCAAGGGTATCAGCGAAAATCCCTTCTCATTTGCCCTTCCGGCCAAATAATCTATCTCTTTTTTGTTTAGTAAGAGTCTGCGCTGTTGTTCGGGATTATAGTCAACAGGGGCGTTTTTGGGTTGGTAGGGGGGCACTTTGGCACCGATTAAAAAGGCTCCGAAGCCCTGCCCGTCCGCATCGCTACGCGAAGCGTTGCGGGTGGACATTACCACATAAGACCCGGCTAAGTTAATATGCCCGGTTTTGATGCTTTTCACCTCTTGCCCGGTCAAAACCAACCCGGCCTCGTATTTTTCCAGGATCTCGTAGTCATAGGTAGCCTTCTTATTTTCTGAGTAAATTTTCATATTATATGGGCTTTTTTGCTTTGCCCGTCCGAAGCTTTAGCGAAGGAGGGTTGTCGGAGTAGACTTTCATGCGTTTAGATTATCATTTAATTGTTGTTTCTGAAACCATTGACATTTTTAAAAATAAATGCGTATATCAATATAGGCTGGATCCAAAAAGTACTTTCGCATAACTTGTTCTGGATATTCTTCTAAAATGGCAAATACCAAAAAGGAGGAACTGCCATGTCTATTGCTACCTTGCCTCAACCCCGTCTCGTCGCTACCGTGAAGCGTGGCGAACACACTAACGCCGCCGCTTCCCAGAAGCAACTGGCTTGCAGCAAGTGCCGGGTTGATCCGTATATTAACAAGATGTTGGCCAACGCCAACTACGGAGGCCCCGAGGATGAAGTAGACATCGTCGTCTACTCCAACTCGGACATCGGCTTAAGCGGTGCCACCCGGCAACAGACCTATGACAAAGCCGTCGGCCTCGGGTTGGTCATGCTCCCCGACTGGGTTGCTCCAGCGTGGTGCGAGGACTACACCAAGCTCATGTACGATGGGGTCTTCATCGCCACCCAGGAACCCATCCCCGATGGGGATGGCGGTCCTGACTTGTTCTGCGTCAAGCGGTACTCAGATCATTCGTTGCTCAATGGATGCCGCTCTGGTAGTGCGGGGGGCGTCTGGGCTGGCAGCATTCTCTGGGCATTCGGTCGCCCTCGCAAGTGAAAACGATAAATAGGGGAAACCACTATTTAGCAAAAGGCCCGACGTAACGCATCGGGCTTCTTTTTTTACCTAGAAACCTTTAAAAATTAAGCAAAATAGGCTAGACTAAACCATAATATGCCAAAAGAAACGATAATAATCTCTTTAGGTGGCTCTCTTGTCGCCCCAAACGACATTGATACTGGTTTTTTGAAAATTTTTAAAAAAACCGTGGTGAAATTTTTGGATTCCCCTTCGACTCCGCTCAGGGCAGGTAATAAATTTTTTATTATTGTGGGCGGCGGGAAAGTTTGCCGGAATTATCAAAAAGCCATGCTGGAATTTGGGGCAGATAACGCCGAAAGAGATTTAATGGGCATTGATATCTCGCGCCTGAATGCGCGGGTGGTAAAGCAAGTGTTTGGCGAAATGGCGTTTTCTGAAATTGTTACTAACCCAACTAAAAAGATAAGTACTAAAAAAGATATTGTAGTGGCTGGTGGTTGGAAGCCGGGTTGGTCAACGGATTATTGCTCTGTTATATTGGCAAAAAATATGGGAATTAAAACCATTGTTAACCTTACCAACATTGATTACGTTTACGACAAGGATCCGGCCAAGTACAAAGATGCGAAGGCCTTTAAAGAAATACCTTGGAAAGATTTTAGGAAAATAGTGGGCAACAAATGGGCGCCGGGAATGAGCATGCCTTTTGACCCGCGGGGCAGCAAGATGGCAGAAGTTTTAAAAATAAAAGTGGCAGTGATTAATGGTAAATATTTAGATCGCCTGGAAAAGTTTTTGAATAAAAAAGAATTTATCGGAACAACGATTCAATGAAAGATGAGATAAAAAGAATATTGGAGAAGGTAACGGGGGAGAGTGATTTTTTGGTTGAAGCTCCCAAAGAAAAAACGCATGGAGATTATTCTTCTAATGTGGCTTTGGTATTATCAAAGAAACTTGGCAAAAATCCAGTAGAAGTTGCCAATGAAATTATAGCACAGGTGAATCAAGTGCTTATTCGTGAGAATAAGCTGATGATTGAAAAAATTGAGGTTGCTGGGCCGGGATTCATTAACTTTTATTTATCCAACAATTTTTTTGTTGAACAACTGAAAAAAGTTGATAAAAACTTTGGTAAAAATCAGAGTTTAAAAAATAAGAAGGTTATTGTTGAGTATACCGACCCCAATATTTTAAAAGAATTCCATATTGGACACTTAATGAGCAATGCGATTGGGGAATCTATATCGCGCCTTTTTGAATTTCAGGGGGTAAAGTTAAAACGCGTTAATTATCAGGGAGATGTGGGCATGCACATTGCCAAAGCAGTTTGGGGAAAATTAAGAAACCCTGATATGGCCTGGGCTCAGGCCTATGCCTTTGGGGCAAACAAATACGAAGAAGATGAAACTGCCAAAAAGGAAGTAGTTGGTATCAATAAAAAAGTTTTTGAAAAATCGGATAAAGAAATAAACAAACTCTATGACCGGGGCAGAAAAGATAGTCTGGCCTACTTTGATACTATTTATAAAAAACTGGGAACAGATTTTGACCGGCTCTTTTTTGAAAGTGAAGTGGCTGATGCTGGGAAAAAGATTGTTTTAGATGGCCTGGGCAAGGTTTTTGAAAAAGGAGAAAAGGGAGCCATTGTTTTCAAGGGTGAGGCCGTGGGTTTGCATACGCGGGTATTTGTAAATTCTGAAGGGCTGCCAACCTATGAGGCTAAAGATTTGGCTTTGCCGGAATTAAAATACAAATATTTTAAATACGATGCCTCGGTTATTATTACCGCCCACGAACAAAATGCCTATTTTGACGTGATGCTGGCCGCGCTGGCAAAAATTAAGCCGGCATTGGCGGCAAAAACCAAACACATTGGCCATGGCATGTTGCGTTTGCCCGAAGGAAAAATGTCTTCGCGTACCGGAAAGGTGGTGGCGGCGGAATCGTTGATTGAAAAAGTTAAAGAAATGGTGCGCCAAAAAGCGGCTGATAAAGCATTGGATGACGCGACGATTGAAATGATTGCCATTGGAGCTTTGAAATATTCTATTTTAAAGCAGTCTGTGGGCAGTGATATTATTTTTGATTTTGAAAAATCAATTTCTTTTGAAGGCGATTCCGGGCCATATTTGCAGTATTCGTATGTAAGGGCGGTTTCGGTGCTGGTAAAAGCGAGGGCGGAAAAAGTGAAGGCATCACTTAAAAATCCACCGACGTCGGGCGTCGGGACGCTGGAAAAAATGATGAGTCATTTTCCAGAAATGGTTGAAAAAGCTGCCGCAGAATATGAACCACATGTTATTACTTTGTATTTAACCGAACTGGCGCGCGAATTTAACAATTATTATGCCAATAGCAAAATTGTTGATAGGGCTGATGAGTTTTCACCGTATAAAGTTGCCTTAACACAAGCATTTTCAATTATTATGAAAAACGGGTTATGGTTGCTGGGGATACAGGCGCCAGACAAGATGTGATGAAACTGAACAACAAATATTATATTTTACGGCATGGAGAGGCGCTCAGTAATGTAAAGCAGGTATGTTCCAGCTGGCCGGAAAAGTTTAAAAATCCGCTGACCAAGCACGGGCAGGAAATGGTTATGGCCGCCGCCGAAATGTTAAAAGAAAAACAGATTGACATGGTGGTAGCCTCCCCCTTGTTGCGGGCGAAGCAGACGGCTAAAATTGTGGCCAAAGAATTAAATACGCCTTTAAAGTTTGATAAAAGATTACGAGAGATTGGTTTTGGGGTTTTCAATGGAAAACCTTACGAAAGTTTTAGGAGTTTTTTTGGGAATGAAAGCGAAAAGGCTAAGAAATGCCCTCCGCGCGGGGAATGCTATCAGGATGTGTATGATCGGGTGTCAGACTTTTTAAAAGAAATACAACGAAACTATAAAGGAAAGAGTATTTTAATTGTTAGCCATCAGGCGACCTTGGTAATGTTAGGGTGGAGGATAAAAAGGGTTACGGTTGCCCGGGGCATGAAAATGGAAGGAGATGAGGGGGCGATTAGAAAAGGTGAATTAAGAGAACTATAGCTATGCCATACCATTTTTCTGAGGAAGAAAATAAAATACTGAAATTCTGGCGGGATAACCGGATTTTTGAGAAGTCCCTTGAGCAAACTAAGAAGGGCAAGCCTTTTGTGTTTTATGACGGCCCACCGTTTGCCACAGGTACGCCCCATTACGGTCACTTACTGCAAAGCGTTATTAAAGATGCTATTCCCCGCTATAAAACCATGCAAGGGTTTTATGTCCAGCGCCAGTGGGGCTGGGATTGCCATGGCCTGCCAATAGAAAATATTGTTGAAAAAGAACTTGGCAGCAAATCAAAGAAAGATATTTTGGCCATGGGGTCCAAAAAATTTAATGATTTGTGCCGTGAGCGTATTTTTACCTTTATTGGAGAATGGGAAAAAATTATTCCCCGTTTTGGGCGCTGGGTTGATATGAAGAATGCCTATCGCACCATGGATTTTGAGTACATGCAAAGTGAATGGTGGGCGTTTAAAGCGCTTTATGATAAGGGGCTTATTTATGAAGATTATCGGTCAATGCATATTTGCCCGCGCTGTGAAACCACGTTAAGCCAGGGGGAAGTGGCCGATGGCTATAAAACCATCAAAGATTTGTCGGTGACCGTGAAGTTTGAATTAATTGACCAGCCTGGAACATTTATTTTAGCCTGGACAACCACGCCCTGGACGTTGCCGGGGAATGTAGCTTTGGCCGTGGGGGCTGATATTGAATATGTGAAAGTGAAAACCCTCGGGCATAGCCCTACGGGCGAGCCGGGAGAAGAGGTGGTTATTTTAGCCAAGAGCCGAGTTGAACAAGTGTTAAAAGACAAGCCTTATGAAATAGTCCAAACGCTAAAAGGCAAAGACTTGGCTGGTTTGAAATATAAGCCATTGTTTGATTTTTATGCTCAAGATGCGGCATTAAAAAATCGGGAAAATGGTTGGAAGGTGTATGCTGCCGATTTTATCACCGACACTGATGGCACCGGTATCGCCCATGAAGCCCCAACCTTTGGCGCTGATGACTGGGCGTTGCTCAAGCAAGTCAATTTGCCGTTTGTCCAGCATGTGAAAATGGACGGCATATTTAAGCCTGAAACCGGAGAGTTTTCAGGACTTGATTTAAAACCGCGGGCCAAGAATAAGCCGGAAGAAATCCGCGAAGCTGATTTAACCGTAGTGAAAGCCCTGGAACAAAAAGGCCTGGTTTTCAGTTATGAAAAATATGAACATGCCTATCCGCATTGTTGGAGGTGCGACACAGCCCTGTTAAATTACGCCACCAGTTCATGGTTTGTGGCGGTGGAAAAAATAAAACAAAAATTGTTAAAAACGGCCAAGAAAATTAATTGGTCCCCGGAGCATATAAAAGAAGGGCGGTTTGGCCAATGGCTTGAAGGGGCGCGGGACTGGTCTATTTCCCGCCAGCGGTTTTGGGCTAATACTATTCCGGTGTGGAGATGCGATAAATGTGGACAGCAGGAAGTTTTTGGTTCGGCTGCTGAACTTGAAAAAGCTAGTGGAGTAAAGGTTACTGATTTACATAAAGAAATAGTAGATGAGGTGACATTTTATTGTGAATGTGTGGGGCGTTTTAGGCGCGTGCCGGATGTGCTAGATACGTGGTTTGATTCGGGGTCGGTTGCGTTTGCGACAAAACGTCCGATTCCTGCCGATTTCATTGGCGAGGCGCAAGACCAAACCCGTGCCTGGTTTTATTATCAGCATGTGTTGATTGGTGCGCTGTTTGGAAAAACAGCATTTAAGAACGCTATTGCTACAGGTTTTATTTGGGCCGAAGACGGGAAAAAAATGTCAAAGAAGCTTAAAAATTATCCTGATCCCAGCGATATTATGGAAAAATACGGAGCTGATGCGATGCGTTTTTACATTCTAACTTCTCCAGTAGTGGCGGGAGAAAATCTCTCGTTTTCTGAAAAAGGCGTTGATGAAATAGCTAAAAAAAATATCGGCCGGCTGTATAATGTGCTTGAATTTTATAAGCTGTACGAAAATGGAACTCTTGCTCAAGATACAAGCAAAAACGTGCTTGACCGGTGGATTTTGGCCAGGTTAGCGGAACTGGTAACTACCTGTACGGCAGGTTACGAAAGCTATCAGTTAGATGTGGCTACCCGCCCCTTAGCCGATTTTATTGACGATCTTTCGGTGTGGTACTTGCGCCGTAGCCGCGATAGGTTTAAAGCCGCCCCTCAAGGGGGCGAGTCGCCTCGGGCGAACCTCGCTGATGGCGGGCCTCGCCCCGAAAACTCGGGGCGGGAGGATAATGATGATAAAAAATTGGCATTGGCCACGCTACGGTTCGTTTTACAGCAACTCTCTAAAATAATGGCTCCTGCCATGCCATTTTTTGCCGAGTATCTCTTTAGCGCCGTACGCGGTGATGGTGATGCAAAAAGCGTACATTTGGTTCAATGGCCAACGACTCCTAAAAAACTTAATGTGGAAATATTGGAAAAAATGGCGCAAATAAGGCAGGTAGTGACGTTGGCATTGGCTCAAAGAAATGCCAAGGCGATTAAAGTGCGGCAACCGCTCACTTCGCTCAAAATTAAAAATTCAAAATCACAAATCACAAATAATACTGAACTCCTAGAATTAATCAAAGACGAGGTGAACGTGAAAGAAGTACTATTTGATGATACAATAGAGCAAGAAGTAGCATTGGACACCCAGATCACCCCCGAATTAAGGGAAGAGGGTATGTTGCGTGATTTGATCCGTGATGTACAGGGCAAAAGAAAAGAGGCGGAGTTGAAGCCAGTCGATGAAATTTTGGTTGAAATTGCGGGCGCAAAAGAATTGCTGGCGGCCATAGAAAAAAACAAAACTATGTTATTAAAGGAAATGCGGGCGGCGAACATTACCCTAAGTCTATCCCAAGAAAATATTATTACTATTAAAAAAACAAACCATGCCGCCATTTAACAGCAATATATTGCCCGAACCCATGGATGAATCAAGCCATCTGGCTCCCAAAGAAAATCCCTACCCTAATCCATATACAGGCGAGAGCGGCGCGAGGAAACAAACATTGCTGTCACAATTACTCCGGGGTCCCAAGTTGCCGGATAAAAAAGAACCCGCCAAAGAAAGCGAGCCTACATTTTGGAAAGGCGGGAAAGCTTCACCAAAAGATGTTAAAAAAGTAATAGAAAAGTGGGACCCAAACATACGTATGAAAGAATCGGAAAGGAAGGCCTTGGCGCATGAAGTAGTTGGGGGCCATCTTGCTGTTAAGCAAAAAAATGTTGTTAAACTCGAGAAAAAAGTGGCAACAGAAAAATCTAAAGATCCTGATGTAAATGTGAGAATCAAAGAAAGAGAGCAACGGCACGAAGAAATAAAAGCTTTGAAGAAGCTAATCAATAAAGAATAGAAACACAATGGCCGTAAAATACGCTACGGAGGCTTTTGTATTCAAGAAGGAAGACAGGATGGACGCCGATAGGATTTTTTCGGTTTTTACCAGGGATTTCGGCCGGCTGGAAATTTTTGGTAAGGCGATACGCCATATTAATTCAAAATTGCGCGGCGGATTGGAACTATTTTCTTTTTCAGAAATTGAATTTATTCAGGGCAAAAACAAAAAAATACTGACAGATGCGCTGTTGCAAAAAAGATATGGCGCCCTGGCAAAGGAACCTGAAAAATTTGCAGTTGCCAATGCCATAGCGCGGGTGCTGGGGGATTTTATAAAAGGGCAGGAGGTTGACCCGGGAATTTGGGATTTTATAGCGGATATTTTTGAAAAACTCCAAGACCCCGCCACCAATAGTAAATTGCTGTACTATTATTTTTTCTGGAATTTTATTTCACTGCTTGGCTACCGGCCGGAACTGGCCAATTGCGTTGCCTGCCGCCAGGCATTGAACCCCGCCAGTTTGTATTTTTCCTATGCGGGCGGGGGCATAGCCTGCAACATGTGCGCCGCACATGACAAAACCGCAACAAAGGTCAATGCCGATACGGTAAAAATATTGCGCTTGATGGTGAAGCAAGAATGGGGCATGTTGTTAAAATTAAAAGTTTCCCCACCATCAAAGAAGATGTTAAAAGCAATTTCGGACAGTTATTACCATTATTTAAACGACAACGCCCATTATGCAAATTGATATAAAAAAAATACTCAAAAGCAAAATAACGATTTTTGTCATTGCGACAGGGCTTTTGGCCGTTGGCGTGGTCGGGTTTTTTCATTATCGCAATACCGTATTTTCAAGGGAAATTGTGCATCTGGAAATTTCCGGTCCGAAAACCGCCGCCGCGGGAGAAGAAATTGAATACATCGTAACCTATAAAAATAACAGCAATTTTACGCTGGAAGAAGTAAAAATCGTATTTGAATTACCTGATTATTCTTTGACGGAAGACGGCAAGTTGCGCCTGACCCAGGATATCAAAGATATCCATCCGGGCGATGAGCGCCTGGTAAGGTTTAAAGCGCGGCTGCTGGGCAAGGAAGATGATGTAAAAACGGCTCGGGCGCGGCTTTCGTATGTGCCGCATAATTTATCGGCTCGGTATGAATCCGATGCCGCCTTTGCCACAAAAATCACGGTGGTGGATATGGATCTGGGTTTTGACCTGCCCGCCCAAATTGAAGAAAATAAAGAAGTAACCTATGCTCTTAATTACCTTTCCCGGGTTGATTACCCATTGGAAAATGTAAGCATCAAAGTGGAAACCGGCGGCGGTTTTGATGTTGTTTTGGCGGATCCGGAATCTTTGGATAATGTGGAATGGAAACTGGCGGTACTGCAAAAAGAAAGCAAGGGAAAGATTTCCATTACCGGGGCCTCCAAGGCTGATGCGGGCAGCCGGATAATCTTTTCTGCCCGCCTTGGCATGCGGGTGAAAGGAATTTTTATTGTTTTAAAAGAGGTAAAGCAAGAGGTGGAAATTATTGAGCCTTTGCTGGTTATCTCCCAGCAGATCAACGGTTCTTTTGCAGACACGGGCGGGCCCGGGGAAGTCTTGCATTACCAGTTGACCTTTAAAAATACCGGCCAGGCGCAACTTGACGGCATGCAAGCGGTTTCAACATTAAGCGGTCCGGCTTTTGATTTTTCTACCTTGCAATCTTCCCAGGGCCAGGTGCTGGCCGGTAATACCATTACCTTCCTGTTGCCGGCGCTGGCGCCGGGCCAAGAAGCATCTGTGAATTTCAGCATTAAACTAAAAGACACTATTGCCGAGGCTGATAAGGTTATTAAAAATACGGTTAGCTCCGGCGGTGTCACCCAAGAATTTATCACTAATGTAAATGCCGGCAGCGCTAATCCAACGCTTTTAGAGTTCAATCTGGGGCAGTAGGCCCCTAGTTAGTTATTTTAAATTTCCTGTTGTAGATGAATATTTTCAGGAAGTAATAGAATGCGATGGAAACAAGAATAATAATGCCGACTACCGCAAATGAGCTTTTAAAAATTACCGGCCATTGTTCGTCCCAAGGGAAGGCAATATTCATGCCAAAAAAACTGGTAATGGCGGAAATCAGCGTGATAAATTTAAGCGCGCCCAATTCTCGCTGAACATTTTCTTGTGAAAGGGATTCTATCAAGTTTAGCGTGTCTTTTGTGTAGTCAATGGTCATTTCCCACAGGTCTTCAATATATTTTACGTCGCCGATAAGATTATTGATCCTATTCATGTTCAGGGTATCCAGCCCCTCCAGGATCACCCCTTTTTTTATTTTTTCTTTTGTTTCTATAACATCGCCCATTTGCTGTAGTCTGGCTTTCATCAAAGAAAGGGTTTTCAAGAAATCGTTAATCTGCTTCCTGCGTTTGGAAAAATCTTTGTAGGCAATGGTTTTCGCCTCCCTGATGTGGTCTATTTCTTCCCATATCAGCCGGTGGATAGTAAGGTAGTTTTTAAGTTGTTCGGGAAATTCTTTAAGAAATATGGTATCCAGTAGAATTTCTTGTATATTTATAGATTCATCTTTTATATGCAGTATGTTGATTTTCTCTCCAAAAAAGAAATCTAATTTCGGGGAAACATTTTTAGAATAAATTGCAATTCTCTCCTTTTTAATAAACTCCTCTAACTCTCTCGGCAGGCAATCTTTTACTACGATGATGGCCGGATATACTTCTTGTATCTTCACTAATGCTTTAGGCAGGGGAGCCCCCAGGCTAAAAAGGTATTTTAATGATGGGGAAAATTTTTCAATGAAGAACTTTTCCAGTAATCTCAGTCCTTGCTCGGGAGAGCTGATGGCCTCCCCTTTTTTTAATGACAAGATGGCAGTTCCTTCTTCTGAAACGGTAATGTCTGCCTTTTTACCGGAAGCCATCACCAAATCTATGGTGTTTCCCCCGATGAAATTAACCTCTTTGATTTCCAGTCTCGAAAGAAGCTGGGCTAACTTTTTAGCATCAAGCCCGCTTACCGGCATTTTAGTTCCACCAAGAAAGTGGTAAATTTCTTTTAAATGCATGGACGCCCTGGGCATCCACGTTCCAAGATATATATTTTCTATTTTCATAAATATTATGCGCATTTCTTTATTCTGTAATTTTACAATTTTTATTACATAATATCAATTTTTGCATTGAAATTATTCTTTTTTAAGAGTAACATTACAAAATATGGAAAAGCAAAAAGATAACTTAATGGAAAAAATCATTAGCCTGTGCAAGCGGCGGGGTTTTGTGTTTCCCGGTTCTGAAATTTACGGCGGACTGGCCAATTCTTGGGATTACGGCCCACTGGGTGTTGAGTTAAAAAACAACATCAAGCAGCTGTGGTGGAAACGTTTTGTGCATATGCGCGATGACATGGTGGGCATTGACGCGGCATTAATTATGAACCCAAAGGTTTGGGAGGCTTCGGGGCACGTATCAACGTTTTCGGATCCGTTGGTAGAATGTAAAAAATGCCATCACCGGTTTCGCGCCGATAAAATTGATGCTAAAGAATGTCCCGATTGTGGCGGAGAATTGACCGCTGCCAAACATTTTAATTTGATGCTCAAGACTTTTTTGGGCCCCGTGGAAGACAAAGATTCTATTGTTTATTTCCGCCCGGAAACCGCCCAGGCCATGTTTGTAGATTTTAAAAATGTGCTGGAAACTTCACGGAAAAAATTGCCGTTTGGCATTGCCCAAATCGGCAAAGCGTTCAGGAATGAAATAACGCCGGGAAATTTTATTTTCCGGACGCGCGAGTTTGAACAGATGGAAATTGAGTATTTCATTTATGAAAAAGATTGGCAGGAATCCTTTGATTATTGGAGAAAAGAAATGTTGAGCTGGATGTTCAATGGCCTTGGTTTAAAAAGAGAACGTATTCGTGAAACAGAAGTTTTGGATGATGAGCTTGCTCACTATTCTAAAAGAACAATAGATTTTGATTATAAGTTTCCCTTTGGCGAAGAAGAACTATATGGCTTGGCGTATCGTACTGATTTTGATCTGAAGAATCATTATAAAGAAGAGCCTTATTTAGATACAGAAACCAATGAAAAATCATACCCGCATGTGATTGAGCCGACGTTTGGTGTGGACAGGTCAGTTTTGGCGGTGCTTTGCGATGCTTACACAGAAGAAGAGGAAAGAATTGTGTTGAAGTTAAAACCGGCGTTGGCGCCCTACAAAGTTGCCGTGTTCCCATTGCTAAAAAACAAACCGGAATTAGTGGCTAAGGCTCGCGAAATTTATAACGAACTGAAAAAAGATTTTGTGGTGGCTTGGGACGACCGTGGAAATATTGGAAAACGGTATTACAGCCAAGATGAAATTGGAACGTTGGCGTGTATCACGGTTGACTTTGAAACATTAGAAGATAATACGGTGACTATCCGCGATCGTGATACCATGAAACAGGAAAGAGTAAATATTTCCGATTTGAAACGTTATATAAGTGTGCTATTATCTAAGTAATTAAAAACATGGCAGAAAAAATTATTTCATTATCAACGTTAAGGGCTTTACAAAACAGCGGTATGGTTTTGGTGCCCTTAAAAAAGTGGCAAAAAATCGAAAAAGAAAATCGCGAACTTCGTGAGGTTACCAAAGTTGTTTTAGAAAGCGAACTGGCAATCCGCGAAGGCAAGATACGACCATTCAAAGAATTTTTAGCAGAATTTCATGCCAAGGATAAGTAAATCTTTTACTTCACCTTCTTTTGAACGCAGTTTTGATAAGCTCGAAATGAAAATCCAAAAAACTGCTATGCAAAAAATAGCAGTTTTTGAGAATAACTTTTTATATCCCGGTTTACGTACCCACAAACTCCACGGAGAATTTTCAGAATTTTGGGCGTTTTCGGTAACGAAAAGCCATCGGATACTATTCAAGTTTTTAAAAGATAATCAGGTTGTTTATTGCGACATTGACGACCACGATATTTATAAAAAGTAATTTCTGAGAATATGGGCGAAAAACCGGGGACTCCCCGTGAAGAGCTAAAAATTCCAAATCCCGTTCCAGATGAAAAAGCGCCTCCGCAAGAAGAAGTTTTAGCATCTTTGGATCCGACGATTGAAGAAGGGCAGTCTGATGATTACGAAATGTTTTCGCGCATGCAAAAGCGCCTAGAGGAAATAAATAAAGAGAAAGAAGAATTTCAAAAAGAAAGTGGAATTGGCTCCCTTATGCTTAAAAGACTTACAAGGGAGGCGAGGCAGAAAAAAAGTGAGTTTTTATTGGCAAAAGGGAGAGGGTTAATACCAGAAGACGAAGAATTAGATTTGAATGACCAAGAAAAGTTTTTAATAGATTTATACGATAGAGAGCGTCAAATTACAATCGACTATAACGAGGAGAAAGATACTTGGTATCAAGATAAAAAAGAAAAATAGATGTTTAAAAAAACTAAATTAAAAAATGGATTAAGAGTTGTTGCAGTCCCGATGAAAAACGCCCAGAGCGTGACAGTTTTGGTGTTGGTGGGAACGGGGTCAAAATATGAAACCAAGGATATTAACGGTATCTCCCACTTTTTGGAGCACATGTTTTTTAAGGGAACAAAAAAGCGCCCCACAACGCTAAAAATTTCAGAAACCCTAGATATGATTGGTGGGCAGTATAACGCCTTCACTTCAAAAGAAACCACGGGTTTTTGGGCGAAAGTTGATAGAAAACATACGGATGTGGCGTTGGATTGGATTTCTGATATGTTTTTAAATGCCAAGTTTGAGGCCCAAGAAATTGATCGCGAAAAGGGTGTGGTGATTGGAGAGCTAAACATGTATTTGGATACGCCCACTTCTTACGTTTCAGAACTATTTGAAGATTTGTTATATAAAGACCAACCGGCCGGTTGGCGGGTTATTGGTGAGGTCAGCAACATCCAATCCTACACGCGTGAAAAAATGGTGGAATATTACAAAACCCATTATTCAAACGAAAATACGGTTATTGCTATTGCCGGGGATATTGATGTTGCAAAAATGAGCCAAAAAATGGAAAAGTATTTTGGCAAATCAAAGAATCAAGACGCCCTGCCAAAGTTGGCGGTAAAAGAATTCCAGAATAAGCCGGAAGTCTTATTGCATCATAAAAAAACTGATCAGACTCATTTTTGCCTGGGAGTACGGGCTTATGATATGTTTGACCCGCGCCGGCACGCACTAACATTAATGTCAGTCATTTTGGGGGGAAATATGAGTTCGCGTTTATTTATTTCAGTTAGGGAGCGCAATGGCCTTGGCTATTATGTGCATACTTCGGTTGATACTACTACTGACACCGGATACTTGGTAACCCAATCGGGGGTTAAAAATGACAGCTTGCAAAAAGCGGTAGGTTTGGTGCTTGATGAATACCGCAGTCTGCGCGACAAGAAAATAAGCCCCAAAGAATTGAAAAAGGCCAAAGATTACATCAGGGGCAGCATGGCTCTTTCGCTGGACGCAACGGATGCCCAAGCTTCATTTTATGCCAACCAAGAGGTAATGGGCAAGGAGTTGTTAACACCGGAAGAAAAAATAAAATTGATTGATAAAGTTACGATAAGTGATATAAAGAAAGTAGCAGAGGATATTTTCAAAAACGAAAGATTGAATTTATCGGTAATCGGGCCGTTTGAAGAAGCACAGAAAGAAAAGTTATTAAAAATATTGCGCATCTAAATGGCTGATCAAGCATTGGGTATTTCATGGATGGCCATCGCCAAGATTTTCCTGGCGGCTTTTGCTTTTTATGTGCTTTTTTTGGTCAGGGATGTGGTGGTGTGGTTTTTCTTCGCCCTGGTCATATCCATCTTATTGGAAACACCCATTAACTTTTTGGTGCGCTGGCGCCTGCCCAAGGCGATAGCGGTCATTTTGGTGTACCTCTCCATTTTCGGGCTGCTGGGGCTTTTAATTTACATTGCCTCCCCGGTATTCATTTTTGAGGTTAAACAGCTGTCACAAAACATTCCCGATTATTTTGAAAAACTCAACCCGATTTTTACGGGCTTGGGCTTTGCCGTGGCCCAAAATTTTGAAAGTTTCAGCGCCACTCTGGTTTCAGCCCTTCAGGAAAGTTCAGGTTCTATTGTCAAAGCCATTTCGGTCTTTTTCGGGGGCCTCAGTTCCACCGTATTGATTTTCGTTTTCGCCTTTTACATTTCCTTGGAAGACCGGGGTCCGGAACGGGTGCTGGTTTTGCTGGCGCCCAAAAAATACGAATCCTATGTCATGGCGATTTTTGCGAAGGCGCAACTACGGGTTTCCGGCTGGTTTGGGGCCAGGATCTTGGCCTGTTTGTTCGTGGGGGTGGCTTCATTTGCCGTGTTATTTTTACTGGGTGTAAAATACGCCTTTTTGCTGGCCCTGCTAGCCGGTTTTTTGAATTTCGTGCCGTTTGTGGGCCCTTTGATTACCGCTATCTTGGCGGTGCTCTTCATCGGGGTTTCAGATTCATGGGTGCTGGCCGGTTATGTGATTGTGGTATTGGCGATTATTCAGTCTATAGAAAATAACCTGGTTACCCCCCTGCTAATGAAAAAGTTTTTGGATTTGCCGCCGATTTTGGTGCTGGCATCTTTATTGGTTGGAGGAATTATTTTCGGTTTCCTAGGAATGATTTTTATGGTGCCAGTATTTGGAATCATATACGAATTCTTAAAAGAATTTTTGGAGAAGAGGAAGGAAGAGTCCGCTGGCCAACTAGCCCATGAATAAGAAATTTTACATTACCACCACCCTTCCGTATGTAAATGCCGACCCTCATATCGGCTTTGCCATGGAGATCATTCAAGCAGATGTGATTGCCCGCGCCAAACGCGCTCAAGGCTTTGAGGTATTTTTTAATACGGGTGCGGACGAACATGGGGTTAAGATTTTGCGTAAAGCGCAAGAAGTTGGCATGGATCCCAAGGTCTACTGCGATATGTATGCCGCCAAATTTGATAACTTAAAAAGCGCGCTTAACCTTACTTATGATAATTTCATCAGGACAACCGACGAGCATCATATAAAAGCCGCTCAAGAATTTTGGATAAGATGCCAAAAAAACGGCGATATTTATAAAAAAAATTATAGTGTGAAGTACTGCGTGGGTTGTGAATTAGAAAAAACCGATTCAGAGCTTGAAAACGGCAAATGCCCCGTTCACCCAAACCAAGAAATTGAACTGATAGAAGAAGAAAATTATTTTTTCAAATATTCAAGTTATCAAAAACCGCTCTTAGATTTTTACAAGAAGAATCCCGATTTTGTTGTTCCAGCATCGCGCTTAAATGAAATTACCGAATTTACCAAAAAAGGACTGGAAGATTTTAGCATCTCAAGATTAAAAGAAAAAATGCCTTGGGGAGTTGAGGTGCCAGGGGATGAAAAACATGTTATGTATGTTTGGTTTGACGCACTAGTGGGATATATTTCAGCATTGGGCTGGCCTGACAATGGAAATTTTGAAAGTTTTTGGCCTGGTATGCAGGTGGCCGGGAAAGATAATTTGCGCCAGCAATCCAGCATGTGGCAGGCGATGCTTTTATCAGCAGGACTGCCTAATTCAACTCAGATTTTTATTCACGGATTTATTACGGTTGGAGGCCAAAAAATGTCTAAGTCTTTAGGGAATGTGATTGACCCCTTTGAGTTAGTTAAAAAATATGGCGTTGATGCGGTTAGGTATTATTTATTACGGGAAATTACACCGACAGAAGATGGTGACTTTACCATTGAAAAGTTCCAGCAGCGCTATAATGCGGATTTGGCGGGAGGCATAGGTAATTTGTTGGCGCGTACAGTTGTGATGGCCAACAAATTAAACTCTAAATCCGAAACCCTAAACTCTAAACAAATTCAAAAAGAAACTGAAAAAACAAAAAAAGATGTTGAAAAATATTTGGAAGAGTTTAAATTTAATGATTCCTTAAAATCAATTTGGGAATTAATTTCTTTTTGCGACAAATACATCAATGAAGAGAAGCCCTGGGAGGGGAAAGAGAATGCGCCGCAGGTTGTTTCTGATGTCTTGTTTGCTTTGAGTGAAATTTCAGATTTACTGTTGCCGTTTTTACCGGAAACTTCCCAAAAGATAAAAACTGCCGTTGAAACCAAAACATCGGAGATTTTGTTCCCAAGGCTTGAGTCTTCACCATCTGGTATGGTGAAGACTTGACGCCAATAAATAAGTTTGCTATAACATAAGTAGCTCACCTTCCCATAAGCAAAGGAAGGCTTACCACTTTTTCAACGAAAGGAGATTGCATCATGTTGGTACTCTCACGCAAAAAAAATGAGAGTATTGTCATCAACAATGACATCACCGTTACGGTGGTGGAAATTCGTGGTGACAAGGTTCGCCTGGGCATTGTCGCACCCAAAGAGGTGCCCGTGCATCGCCAGGAAGTTTATGAAGCCATTCATGGCAAACCCGCCGACACCCAGCCCAACCCCAGCGCTGTTGCCAAACCTGTTGACTAAACACCAGGAATCGCCCTCTTTTGAAAGGACGTGATAAATGTTGGTACTAAGTCGCAAATTGGGTGAGAAGATCTACATCAACGACAATATCTGCATCACTGTTGTTTATATTGATCGCAACAAAACCCGCCTGGGCATTGAAGCCCCGCGTGAGGTGACGATCTTCCGGCAGGAGCTCTTGGGCAACAAAGATGGCAAGGAACCCGCCGCCGACAAGCCCGCCCTCGTGGCCAAGAGATAACGTTTTGCGCGCACGCAATCACCAAGATTGCCTCTGCGCGTTCTTTTTTTATGTTAGAATCAAATATATGAAAATGATTGATACCCATGCGCATCTGCAAGTTGATGCGTATGACCATGATCGCAATGAAGTGATTAGCAGAACTCTGGCCGCTAACATTGCCTGCATTAATGTTGGCACTTCTTTTGCAACCAGTAAAAGCGCAGTTGAATTGGCCGCAAAGCATGATGGTTTTTATGCAGCTATCGGCCTGCACCCAACCGATGTTGATGAAGAATTCGATTCGCAACAATACCGCGATTTGGCCAAATCAAAAAAGGTAGTAGCTATTGGCGAGATTGGTTTAGATTATTTCCGTGAACCATATAACAAAGAAAAGCAGAAAGATATTTTTTTGCGGCAAATTGCTTTGGCAAAAGAACTCAATTTGCCCGTCATTATCCATTGCCGCAAGGCGCATGATGAAATGCTGGAAATGCTAAAAGGCCAGGGGCTGCGCGGTGTTATCCATTGTTTTACCGGAACATTACAGCAGGCTCAAAAATATGTTGAGCTGGGTTTTTACTTGGGCATGAATGGCATCATGTTCAAGTTTCCACTAGAAGAAGTAATAAAAAACATTGGCCTAGAACATATGCTGCTGGAAACTGATTGCCCGTATTTAACACCGCCCATGGCACCAGGAAAACGCAATGAGCCCATTTTTATGAAATATACTATTGAAAAAATCGCAGAATTGAAAAAGGTGAGTGTTCAAGAGGTAGCAGATAAAACCACTACGAATGCTAAAAAACTATTTGGTATATAATCGACGTTGCTTAAAAAATGAGGCGGGTGTATAGTTTGATAACGTGCACCTTTCACATCTTTTGGAGGGATTTCCATGGTCAACATGACTTCGTTCCTCTTTCTTTGGGCAGCGTTTCTTTTTGGTTTCATTATTGGCGTGGTTGAACCGGGGAAGGTACCACCGCCGCCTGTTCGCCAAATTCAGCCTGAAATGGCGGACTTGAGCGGTTACTACACCTGCAAAGGTCAGGAAGCCGGCGGCAAGAACTACAGTGGTATCGTTGTCCTCACCAAGAAGGCCGACGTCTACCTCATCACCTGGGTGGTCGGTGGCGGTTCCAACTTCAGCGGCATTGCCATCCGCCAGGGGAGTAACCTAGCCGCCAGCTGGGCGATCACCACCGAGCGCGGCCTGGTGCGCGGCGTAAACCTCTACCGCATTGAGGCGGTCAACGGCGCCCCGCGCTTGGTTGGCCGATGGGCATCGGTTCCCGGCCCTGGCGTGCAACAGCAGGAAACCCTGACGTTTCTGAAAAAGCTGGATCCGGAGGGGGAATGATGCATTGCGTCGCAACACATGTCCTGCCTAGCCCAAGGTAGGACTTTTTTTTGCCCCTGAATTATGATACGATATTTGAAAATATGGTTAAATACAGTCCGCAAAAAATTGAAAAAAAGTGGCAGAAATATTGGGAAGCCAAGAAGTTTTATGTTACCAAAGACAAGGTTGCCGGAAAGGAAAATAAGATGCTGCTTACCGAATTTGCCTACCCCTCGGGCAATCTTCACATCGGCCACTGGTACGCGTTTTCCCTGCCGGATATTAAGGCCAGATACCTTCGCATGAAAGGATACAATGTGCTCTACCCCACTGGATTTGATGCCTTTGGTTTGCCCGCTGAAAACGCGGCTATCAAACATAATATTCATCCGGAAAAATGGACCAAGCAAAACATTGCCTACATGACCCGCCAGTTAAAGTCTATGGGCACCATGTTTGATTGGTCTCGCAAAGTGAGCACCATAGACCCGGATTATTACGCCTGGACCCAATGGATGTTTATTGAATTTTACAAAAAGGGGCTGGCCTACCGGGCCATAACCAACGTTAATTGGTGCCCCAACGACAAAACCGTGTTGGCCAACGAGCAGGTGGTTGATGGTAAGTGTGACAGGTGCAAATCTGAAGTTACCCAAAAAGAACTGGCCCAGTGGATGTTTAAAATAACCGAATTTAAAGACGAGCTGATTGATGGTTTAAAAAATCTTGATTGGCAGGAAACGGCCAAGCTTGGCCAGATAAATTGGGTGGGGCGTTCACAAGGAGCAACTATAAAATTCCAAATTCCAAATTACAAATCACAAATAAATCCCAATCATCAAAATTCAAAATCCAAAAATGAATTTGTGGAAGTGTTTACCACGCGGCCGGACACGATTTTCGGCGCAACCGCCATTGTTATTTCTCCTGAAATCGCGCAAAAGTGGCTTAGTATCGGCTGGCAGGCAAGCAGTGAAGTTAAAAGTTACGTTAAAAAAAGTTTGGCCAAAAGGGAATTGGAGCGCGAGGAAGCCAAAGAAAAAACCGGAATAGATGCCGGAATTTTTGCCGTCAACCCCATTAATAACCAGAAAATCCCCGTTTGGGTGGCCGATTATGTTCTGGGCCATTACGGAACCGGCGCGGTGATGTTTGTTCCGGCACATGACCAGCGCGATTTTGAATTTGCCAAAAAATATAACCTGCCGGTTAAAGAAGTAGTCTTGCCGGAATTTGGCCAGAAAAAACCAAATGCTATTTTTCGTGACAGTGTAGCGGCAATTGTAACGCGATCATCAGATGATAAAATTCTCCTTGTACTCAATAAAAAAAATAATGAATGGGCAATTCCCGGCGGGGGTCGCGATAGCAATGATGACGATGTAACTACTTTAACCAGGGAGGTAAAGGAAGAAACGGGTTATACGGATTTTGAAATTAAAGAATATCTTGGGCAAATATCTACCAATTTTTTTGCGTCCGCTAGAAATGTTGAAAGAACGAAATTTCAGAAAGCCTATCATGTAATTTTGAAAAATGAAAATTCTATTCCGCTAAAGCCGGATGCGCACGAAGATATGGAACTTCATTGGATGAATGCGCAAGAATCAATTAAAAAGCTTGATTCTAATACGAGCATCAGTTATGAGTCAGAATTTGTTAAGCGATTTTTACAGCCCTCGCTAGTCTGTTTCTCTGGAAATGGCGTTTTGGTAAACTCCGGTAAGTTTGACGGCATGGATTCTCAATTAGCCAAGAAAAAAATAGTTGAAGAGCTAAAATCAAAAGGCGTGGGGAATTTCCAAAAAACCTATCGCCTCCGTGATTGGATATTGTCCCGCCAGCGGTACTGGGGTGTGCCGATTCCCATGATTCATTGCCCGGCCTGCGGTTATGTGCCGGTTTCCCAAAAAGAATTGCCGGTCAAATTGCCACCCCTGAAAGATTTTAAGCCGGCCGATGACGGGCGTTCACCCTTGGCCAAAGCCACAAAATGGCTTAACGTAACCTGTCCAACCTGCAAGGGCCCGGCCCAGCGCGAAACCGATACCATGGATACCTTTGTGGATTCTTCCTGGTATTTCATGCGCTACACTGACCCCAAGAATAAAAAAGCCTTTGCTTCCAAAGAAAAAATGAAACAATGGCTGCCGGTATTTTCGTACCTTGGGGGCGCCGAGCACACCACCATGCATTTGCTCTACGCCCGGTTTTTTGCCAAAGCCCTGCATAAGCTTGGCTATGTGAATGCCAGCGAACCTTTTTTAAACCGGCGCAACCGGGGGATTATTTTGGGCCCTGATAACCAAAAAATGTCTAAGTCACGCGGCAATGTGGTGGACCCTGACCAAGAAGTGAAAAAATACGGTGCCGATGCCGTACGCATGTACCTGGCTTTCATGGGTCCGTATTTGCATGGCGGGCCGTGGAATCCCGGCGGCATTACCGGAGTGTATCGGTTTTTGAACCGGGTGTGGAATTTTGTACATACATATGATGTTAAAGTTAAGCCAAGCTCTGTTGCAGCCAGCGCGCTTAATAACTATACTCATAAAATCGGCATTGATATTGGTGACTTAAGTTTTAACACCGGAGTTAGTAATTTGATGAAGCTGTTAAATGAAATAGAATCGCATCACCTTTCAAAACAGCAATACGAAACCTTCCTTAAGCTTTTAGCGCCCTTCGCGCCGCATGTGGCTGAAGAACTTTGGCAAAGCGTTTTGAAAAATAAGAAATCAATCCACCTTCAAACATGGCCGGTGTTTGATAAAACATTGGTTGGCAGTGAAAAACTGTGGATCATGGTACAGGTTAATGGAAAAGTCCGGGATAAACTGGAAGTTGCCGGCGGCGTCAGCCAAAAAGACGTAGAAAAAATGGCGGAAGAAAGCGCCAAGATAAAACCATGGATTGAAGGCAAGCAGGTGCGTAAAATTATTTTCGTGCCCAATAAGTTGATTAATATTGTTATTTAATATGCCAATTAAGAAGGTAGTGGTTTCGGCGGCGGGGCAGGGCACGCGCATGCTGGAACTTTCCAAAGATAAATCCAAGCATTTAATTACCGTTAATAACCGGCCGTTTTTGGCGTATGTGTTAGATAATATTATCAAGGCGGGCTACACCCAAATTATGCTGGTGGTGGGATTCAGGCAAGATTTGATTGCTGAATTTTTGAAAACGTATAAATTGCCTGCCGGCGTGACCATTGGCATGGTAAACCAGTTTGAAGTGCTGGGGCCAAAAGAAAAAGAGTATGGCACGGCTTGCCCGTTAAAATGCGTGAAAGATTTTGCGGGTGGCGATCAGTTTATTTCTTTGGTGGGCGATAATTTTTATTCGGCTGATGATTTGGCTGGCATGAACATTGATGACCAGTATTGTTATGTGGGGGGGCTGAAGGCAGAGCACCCCGAGCGGTTTGGCGTGTTGATAGAAGATGGTGAATTGCTAAAAGAAATTATAGAAAAACCCAAAGAATTTGTGGGGGATTTGATAAACACCAGTTTATACAAATTTACGCCGGAGGTTTTTGACAAGTTGCCGTTGACTAGTAAATCGCCGCGCGGCGAATATGAAATAACAGATGTTTTGACCCTTTTGGCAAAAGACAAAAAGGTGAAAATTAAAAAGTTAAAAGATAACTGGATGGATTTTGGAAAAGCCGATGATATCGAAAAGTTTAGAAATGAATTCTTAAAAGATGGAAAAGTTAAATAAGGCTATTTCGGTTTTGAAGAAAGGGGGCGTGGTCATTGTTCCCACCGATACGGTTTACGGTTTTATTGCTGATGCCGGTAACAAAAAAGCTGTTAAGAAAATTTACAAAATAAAAAAACGGCCAAAGGCAAAACCTTTGCCGGTTTTTGTTTCTAGCATAAAAATGGCGCGCCAGTTGGCGGAGATTGACGCCAGCCAGTTTAAAATTTTAAGAAAGTATTGGCCTGGAAAATATACATTTATCTTAAGCAGAAATCTGCCCGACGTCGGGCGTCGGGTACTTTACGGCCAAGATAAAAAAACAATAGCTTTGCGTATTCCAAACCACGCGTTTTTACAAAAACTGCTCAAAAAAGTAAACCGGCCGCTGGTGCAAACCTCTGTTAATATTTCAACCCAGGAGCCTTTAAAAACCGCAGAGCAAATAATGACCACTTTCGGGGAAAATAGGCTTGTGGGACTCATTATTACCGTTGATAAGCCCCTGAAGAGCAAGTCCTCAAAAATCATTGATTTAACTACGTAAACCTTGACAAGAATTAGGTAGGTATGCTATAATTAGGACACGATTAAGGGGGTACGTTTACAGCTAAATACTTGCGAAATCAGCCGTAGACATAAGTTCTTTGGAGGGGAATTTGTGCCTATGGCTGCATTTCGCGGCCTATATCCGCTTTCTGCCTAGCAGGAGAAAGTAAGTCCGACTATAAGTCGGAGGAAGGCTTGTCATGAAGTACATTCTGTCGGTTGATGGTGTCAGCGTGGAAGCCCTGTTCAATAAGTTCGAGGGCGCTGAAAACGCCAAGCGTTTTCTTCGGGGCGAATTGGTGGTTGTGGAGGCGTCGTTTCTCCAACAACTTCAACAGGCGAGTCTGCCGCCCCTCGACAACAGCGCGCTCTATGAGACGCTGGGCATGAAAGACCAGTACGCCAAAGCGATGGAGGGCAAGAAAATGCCGGCACAAGATCCGAATCTGTGGGATCTGTTGGTATTGCCCGAAGTCACCTGCAACCTGATCATGGCCAAGTTCCAAGGCCTCGGTCTGGCAACTTCGGATTGGTGCAGGGACTGGGATGCCAGCCTTGACCCTAAGTACGAAGGGCCAAAAGAAGAAGGCCCGTATCTGCTCGGCTTTACCCGGTCGTTGACCGGTGAGCCGAGCAACGAGTCTGCCAACCAGCGATGGAAGAAATTCCAGGATGGGGTGGAAGGCTACAACGACCCCATCCTGCGCGACGGCTTGCTTCTTGATTTGGGAGTCTATCTTGCCACCGGCAAGAAACAGCTCTTGAACCTCGAGAAGTTGACCCGGACCCGCTCGCGCTTTCGCTATGGCTACGTCGCTGTCTTCGACGCCAATCCGGGCGGGGTCCTTGTCAACGGCGACGGTCCCGACTATGCCTATCCGTTTGCCCGTGTCCGTCCCGCAGTTTCCCGCCAACTGGAGCCGAGCGGAGCGAAGGCGTAAGTTGGCTAACGTTCATGCGCTTTGCAACAATCTGTTGCAAAGCGCTCTTTTTTTATGTAACATACTGACGTGGTAAATAGTTTTCCCAATAAGCAAGAAATGGTTTGCCACAGGAAACTGCTTGCATAATTATAATGAGTATCAAAGACTCAAAAAACTTCTCTGCTACGGACAGAGTGAGGAGTGCGAAACGGAATTGGCATTGTTTTAGCGGTAGCGAATTAGGGCAAGATTCAAGGCGCGAAGAAGAAATCGATGCCTCTGCGCATCGTTTTCGATGAGCAACGAAGAAGCTTGCCTTAATTCGCTCGCCCCGAGGGAAACCAAAAAATGGCTGATTTCTGCGTTGCGGCTTTGTCGGCGTAGCACAAGGCTATGCCTCCTCGCCGCGCCTGAAAATCATCTCATTTTTTGGTTTCTAAAACAATGCCAATTCCGTTTCGCACTCCCAACCCAGACAGCGTACGCTTATTGTGCGGTCGGTGACATGGATGTAACTATGCAATATGATGGGCTCGCGCTTTCGCAATGGCAACGTCGCTTACTTCGACGCCAATCCGGGCAGGGTCCATGTCAACAACGACAATCCCAACTATGCCAATCCGAATGCCCGTGTCCGTCCCGAAGTCTCCACATCAAAAGGAGTTGAAAAACTCCTTTTGTGTTAATTAAAAAATCCATGAAAATTTTGAAACAAATGGGGGGGGGGGCTTACTAGTTGGGAAAATATTAAAAATGCCTGGGCGGAATTTGAGCTGGACAAAACTAAAAAACCGGATGTTATTGCATTCAAAAAGAATTTAAAGAATAATTTAAACTTTATCCAAAAAGAACTTCAAAGTAAAACATACTCTCATGGCGGTTACGAGACGTTTTATGTTAAGGATCCCAAGCTGCGGAAAATAAACAAAGCTTGTGTGCGTGACCGGGTGGTTCATCATGCGTTATTTAGGAAATTGTACCCTATTTTTGATAAGACGTTTATTTATGACTCATATTCTTGTAGGATTGGCAAGGGTACGCACCGGGCTGTGCGCCGTTTGCATGAATTTTTCCAGAAAGAAAGTAACAACAATACCAAGAATTGTTTTGTTTTAAAATGTGATATTAAAAAGTTTTTCGACAATGTTGACCAGGCTATTTTATTAAACCTTATCAAGAAACGAGTAAAAGATGAGCAATCTTTATGGCTCATAGAAGTGATCACTAAAAGTTTTTCGGCAGGTTTGCCCTTGGGAAATATTACGAGCCAATTATTTGCCAATATTTACCTCGCGGAACTTGATGGTTTTATAAAGCATACGTTGCGCGTAAAGTATTATATCCGTTATTGCGATGATTTTGTTATTTTGTCCGAAGACAAAAAGTATTTGGAAGATTTGATCCAAAGGATAAATATTTTTTTGAGAACCCGTTTGAAAATGTCACTTCATCCCAATAAGGTGACGATTTCTAAGTATCACCAAGGGATAGATTTTTTAGGCTATGTCAGTTTTCCTTATTTTACTGTTTTAAGGGTAAAAACGAAAAAGAGGATGTTTAAAAGGGTAAAATCCTGGTTAATTGATTTTCGCAGTGGATTAATTAAAAAAGAGTCTCTTGATGCAACGTTACTATCATACTTTGGCATACTCAAGCATTGTAATGCATTTTTAGTGAAGCAGGAACTTCTTGAGCTTATTGCCGGCTTTGGGATTGATAAGCCATGGAAATAGTTATAAAATGAAGCAAAAATTGTTAAAAGTTTTAGAATCTAAAATACCATGAAACTTAAGCAAAAAGACTCGCAAATTGCTAAATTGATTGATTTGGAAACTACGCGGCAGAAAACTACGCTACAGATGATTCCTTCTGAAAATCATTGCACGCCAGCGGTGCGCGAGGCTTTGGGCAGTATTTTAACGGATAAATATGCTGAAGGTTATCCGGGAAAGCGCTATTATGGCGGCAACCAGTTTATTGATATGGTGGAAAATCTTTGCATTGAACGGGCCAAGAAATTATTTAAGGTTGAACATGTAAATGTACAGCCGTATTCTGGTAGTCCGGCCAATATGGCGGTGTATGTAGCTGTTTGCGAACCGGGCGATGTAACAATGGGAATGGCATTGCCTATGGGCGGGCATTTAACGCACGGATGGAAAGTAAGCGCTACCGGGAAATTTTTTAAGCCGGTGCAATATGGCGTGGATGAAAAAACTCACTTGATAAATTATGATGATGTCCAGAAAATGGCAACAGAGCATAAGCCTAAATTAATTTGGGTGGGAGCAACAGCATATCCGAGGATATTTGACTGGAAAAGGCTTGGTCAAATTGCAGATTCTGTGGGAGCCTATTTGGTAGCTGACATTGCTCATATTGCTGGGTTGATCGCGGGAGGCGCGCATCCAAGTCCTGTTCCGTTTGTGCATATTGTTACCACCACAACTCATAAAACGTTGCGCGGTCCACGAGGGGGTATGATTATGGTGACCAAAAAAGGTTTGGCAAAAGATGCTGATCTAGCTAAAAAAATTGATAAGGCAGTATTCCCCGGACTTCAGGGAGGGCCGCATGAAAACGCCATTGCCGCCATTGCCGTTTGTTTGAAGGAAGCGGCGGCGCCGGCATTCAAAACATATGCTAAGCAAATTGTAAAAAATGCCAAAACATTGGCTGAAGAATTAAAGCGCCATGATTTTAGTTTGGTCAGCGGTGGCACAGAAAACCATTTACTGTTGATTGACTTGCGTAATAAAAACATAACCGGCGCTGATGCGCAAAATTTATTAGAAAGTGCGGGTATGAGTACCAATAAAAATAGTATTCCTTACGACCCGGCCGGGCCGTTTAAGCCTTCGGGGTTACGTTTGGGCACGCCGGCCATTACGACGCGGGGTATGAAAGAAAAAGAAATGAAACTGATTGCCGGTTGGATTAATGAAGTTATTAGTAATCCAGCTTCAGCCAAAAAAGTGGCGCAAGAAGTTAAAAAGCTATGCAAGAAATTCCCGCTGCCAAAGTAGATTTATACTTATTTAATCTGATAAACGGGTATGCAAAAAAATCCAGAATACTGGATTTTTTTGCCGTGTGCTTTGCTGAATATGCTGGATACGCGTTAGTTGTTATTTTATTACTCTATGCCGCAATAACCGCTCATTGGCAGATTTTTTTTATTTCCCTGTTGGCGGGTTTGGCAGCCAGGTTTATTATCAACGAAGTAATCTATTTCTTTTACAAACGCAAGCGGCCGATGGAAGTTTTACTAATAAATTCTTTAATAAAAAAGCCGAACCACCCTTCATTTCCTTCGGGCCACGCATCATTCTTTTTTGGGATTTCCCTTGCCTTGCTTTTATTCAACGCACCCTCGGCAGTTGTTTTTTTGGCGGTTAGCGGCTTCATCGGGTTGGCCAGAGTGTTCTGTGGCGTTCATTGGTCCAGCGACATTTTAGCGGGCATAGTAGTTGGGTTTGTCCCCTTTTTACTTATTCTCTCTTTAATAAAATAAACACTTCAAACATAGCCCGAAGCGTTTATTGGGCTAATGTTTTAATGAAATCTTCTATTTTTCGTCTTTTTCTTAATAAGCAGGCAATGTCATTTGATGGATATAGGTAGGGATATAATTTTAAAGAATCATTCTTTGTAAATTTTATCTCCCATATGCTCGTAGTTTGAAAATCCCTTGTTGGCTTGTTCTGATGTAAATGCCCTTTTATTTTACTTAATCTGAAAATATTTTCTGCCAACCAAGCTATATGTTTTTCGCTGGCAGATATAAAACGTATATAAATTCTTTTATAAATATATTTTGGATTCTTGAAAGTATTCCAATTATCAGTATAGGTTACAATTGAGCCGTCTCCGTCCAAATGTCCCCGTAAAAAATCAAAAAAGTATTTATCGGGAACTTTTATTTCTCCTATGGTATAAGTTTTTGCTGGAAATAGGCCAATTTCTAAAAGCCATTTATAAAATTGCACGTTGCCGAACTGTATTCTATATGCCGGTTTCTTTGCCCAGCCGTCATTGAAGGTCTGTCCTATTTTATTGGAAATGTTTAGGCATTTTCTAAAGGTTTCCAATTGTTGGATGTCTGACGAGCGCATGGTGATGTGCCTGCCATCATTAGAAAGACAGCCATCGGTTGCTAGGAGTCCGATTACGTAGGCCAAATCTGATGTCCAATCAAAATTTATGCTTGATAATTTTGCTTTTGGCATAAAAGTGCCGAGGGAGGGAGTTGAACCCTCAAGAGCATGAGCTCGCAGCATTTTGAGTGCTGTGCGGTTGCCGTTTCGCCACCTCGGCTAATTTCCTTAATTTTAGCTTATTTTAGCCTATTTTTCAAGACTACTCTTTCTTAAAATCACACTCTTTGCTGGAGCATTTTACCAAGCCCTTGATGGTTTGCACTAAAATAGATTTGCAAGTCGGGCAAAATTCGTTGATAGGTTTGTCCCAAGTGGCCATGTCGCAGGTGGGATATTGGTCACAGGCATAAAAGATTTTGCCGCGCCTGGTTTTTTTGGCTGCCATTTTTCCCTGCCTGCCGGCAGGCAGGCCTTGCGCGCATTTTGGGCAATCAATATCCAACGTTATGGCGGGGCCGGAAACAGTGGTTTTTACAATAGACTCGGTGTGTTTGCATTCAGGAAAACCGGTGCAAGCATAAAACCGGCCGAAGCGCCCCATTTTGTCTACCATATCCTTACCGCACTTGGGGCATTTTTTATCGGTTTTGACGGTTAAATCTTCTTTGGGAATTTCATCATATTTTTCTTTTAAATTTTTGGCGAAGGGGCCGTAAAAATCGCCAATGGTTTTTTGCCAGCTGTCTTTGCCTTCAGCCACTTCATCCAGTTCTTTTTCCATTTTGGCGGTAAATTCAATATCCACAATTTGCGGGAAGTTTTTGACCAGCATGTCAGTGACAATAGTGCCCATTTCCGTGGGAGCAAAGCGCTTTTGCTCATTTTTGATAATATAATTGCGGTCTTGAATGGTGGAGAGCGTCGGCGCGTAGGTTGAGGGCCGGCCAATGCCATGTTTTTCCAGGGCTTTAATGAGAGAAGCTTCGTTGTAGCGCGCGGGCGGTTCGGTAAAGTGCTGGGCGGAGGTTATACGCGCCAAATCTAGCACTTCTTTTTCTTCCAGCGCCGGCAAATCATTTTCAGAAAACTTCATGGGGTAAACCTTCAAAAATCCGTCAAATTTTAACATCTGGCCGTTGGCACCAAAGCCGTAACTGCCGGCACTGATTTCAATGGCAGTTGAATCAAAAACTGCTGGCACCATCTGGCTGGCCAAAAACCGCTGCCAGATCAGCGTATAGATTTTTAATTTCGGTCCTTCTAACTGGCCCTTCAAAGATTCGGGCGAGTGCTCTGCATGCGTAGGCCGGATGGCTTCGTGGGCTTCTTGGGCGCCCTTGCCGGCCTTATAGGCTTTAAATCCGCTGGAATATTCTTTGCCAAAACTTTTAGTGATAAAATCGCGCGCCATTTGCAGGGACATTTGTGATAAATTCAGCGAGTCGGTGCGGTGGTAGGTGATGTGCCCTTCTTCATATAATTTCTGGGCCAGGCTCATGGTCATTTTGGCCGAATAGCCGAATTTGTTTGACCCGGCCTGCTGCAACGTGCTGGTGGTAAACGGCGGCAGGGGATTTTTGTGGGTTTCTTTTTTGGTGATTTTTTCTATTTTGTATTCAGCATTTTCCAAGCCGCGTAAAATTTCATCAGCTTGGGCCCTATTTTTTATTTCCAGCTTATCAATTGCCTCACCGTCTTTCTCTGTAAGTTGCGCAATAAATTCGTTTGTGATTTGTGATTTGTTATTTGTGATTTGCGGTCGAAGCGTAGCTTCGACCGTCCAATATTCCACCGCCACAAAATTTTTAATTTCCTCTTCTTTTTCAACTACTAACCTTACGGCAACTGATTGTACTCGTCCGGCCGAAAGCCCCTTATTGATTTTTTTCCACAAAAACGGGGAAAGTTTGTATCCTACAATTCTGTCTAAAACGCGCCGGGCTTGCTGGGCATTGACCAGAGCCATGTCAATTTCACGCGGATTAGCCAGTGCTTCTTCAATAGCGGTTTTGGTAATTTCATGGAAGACAATCCGTTTTGGGTTTTCCAATTTTAACGCCTCGGCCAAGTGCCAGGAAATGGATTCTCCTTCACGGTCTTCGTCGGTTGCTAGAATCACTTCATCAGCCGCCTTGGCGTCTTTTTTTAATTCAGCGATTACCTTTTTCGCTTTTACAGGAATAATATAAGAAGGTTCAAAATTTTTATCTACATCCACGCCCAATTTATTTTTCGGCAAATCCCGCACATGCCCATACGAGGACCTAATTTTATATTTAACCCCCAGAAATTTTTGAATTGTCTTAGCCTTTGTCGGGCTTTCTACAATAACGAGTTGCATAATTTTCTAATTTAACGAATATGTGTTGCCTCCCAGGTTTCGTATCTTACCCGAAATTTCCATAAGCGCAAGGGTGGATCCGGCGACAGGTGCTGACAATTTTGTTTTTTCAATGATAGCGTCAATATAGAGCGAGCCCTCTTTGAGGGCGGTGAAAATCAAGGTTTCAGGGACAGTTAATTCCCCCAGGGGAATTAACGGGGAATTAACTGTTCCTGAAACCAGTCTAGCATTATTTATTCCTAAAACGTCTAGTACGTCTTGCGCACTTTCAATTAGTTGGGCGCCCTCCTTGATGAGTTTATTGGGTCCGCTAGCATTTGCCATGTAAATTTGTCCAGGCACGGCAAATAGCACTTTCTTTTGTAATTTTGCGAGGTTGGCAGTAATAAGTGACCCTGATCTTTTCTTTGCTTCAGTTACCACTACGCCCTCGCTTAAAGCCACAACTAGGCGGTTTCTCTGTGGAAAGTTTCCTGCGTAACCGGGAGTATTAGGTGGATATTCTGATATAAGACAACCTCCGTGTTTGATAATCTGTCGCGCTAATTCTAAATTTTGTTGTGGGTACAAAGTTTTTTCATCCAACCCGGTACCAATTACGGCAATGGTTCGTCTCCCTCTTTCAACACATGTGCGGTGAGCGAATGTGTCTATGCCTGGAGCCATACCCGAAACAACCGTCACGCCCGCACTAGCCAATCCGCCGGCAATTTCAATGGTTGCCTGTTGGCCGTAGTCGCTTGGCCGGCGCGTGCCCACCACCGCCACGCATATTTCTTCTGGCGTAGGCAAAACTCCGCGATAATATAAAACTTCCGGCGCATCGGAAAGTGTTTTTATGCTTTCAGGATAATTTTTGTCAGAAATTTTTACGGTTTTAATCTCTTGCATGTATAAATGATACCACAAAGCTTGAATTTTTATAACTTTGTTGTAGTATTTTAAGTGTGTTGATTTCGTTCCTTTATCAAGGAGAATTCCATGCCGACATCATTGCGAACTAGGATTCTTGCGTTGGAGGAATTGGCACTACCTGGCACAGGCGCAACCGCTGGCTTGGTTGCGCGACTATTGGGTTCAACGCTGACTCCAGTGTCTTGCGCATTACTCGCGCTACAGGCGCGGGGATTGATGGGGTCGATCGCATCGCCCTTGGGGTATCGGTGGTATCGTATCCGACAATGAACCTAAGAAAGGATGGGCCAGCGGTTTCGATCGCTGGCTTTTTTATTGCCTCATCTTTTCCACCGACTCCGCCAGCATTTGGCAGTATAAATTCAAGCCGATTTTGTTGATGCTTCCGGATTGTTCTCTGCCTAAAATATTTCCCGCGCCGCGGATTTCCATGTCCCGCAGGGCAATTTGATAGCCGGCGCCCAGTTCTTTGGCTTGGCCTAAAGCATTTAGCCGTTCACGGGCAATTGGCGTTAATTTTTTTGGATAGAACAAGTAAGCAAAGCTTTTTATGTGGCTTCTGCCTACGCGCCCACGGATTTGATAAGCTTGGGCCAGTCCCAGCCGGCTGGCGTCTTCTATTATAATGGTGTTGACGTTGGGCAAATCAATGCCGTTTTCAATAATGGTAGTGGCAACAAGGATATTAATTTTGCCCGTCGTAAAATCTGCCATGATTTTCATAACTTCTTTTTCATTCATTCGTCCATGAATGGCGCCAATGTTAATGCCCGGGATTAATTTTTGTAAACCAACCTTTGTTTTTTCTATGGTTTCAACGCGATTGTGTAAAAAATACACTTGGCCTTTTCGCGCTAATTCAGTTTCTATAGCCTCTTTAATTTTACTTTTATTATACGGTTGGATATTTGTATGAATGGCGCTTCTGCCTTGCGGAGGAGTTTGCATCAGTGAAATATTTTTAAAACTGGACAGCGCCAAGTAAATGGTGCGGGGGATGGGCGTAGCTGACAAGCTCAATAAATCCAGTGCCGGATTTTTGGCGCGCAGTTTTTCTTTTTGTTTTACGCCAAACCTTTGTTCATCATCAATAATTAATAGTTGTAAACCAGAGCCCTCAATGCGTTGAGAGCTCGGCCGAGCATCAAATTCCTTTGGAATTTCGGTGCTCTGGTTTTTAAATATAACATCATCTGAAAGAATTCTATGAGTTCCTATTACAATATCAATTTTCCCTTCTTTTATTTCTTGTAATATTTTTTGCTGCTCTTTTTTTGTTTGTAACCGGCTTAACAGAGCGATTTTAAACGGTAGGGCGTCAAAGCGCCTTTTAAAGTTGGCAAAATGTTGGCTGGCTAAAATAGTGGTGGGGCAGATGATGGCGCACTGACGGCCATTCACTGCCGCCAAAAATGCCGCACGGATGGCAATTTCAGTTTTGCCAAAACCCACATCTCCGCAAATAATGCGGTCCATGGGTTTTTGAAGGCCCAAATCTTTTTTGATATCTTCCATGGCCTGTAGTTGATCCGGGGTTTCTTGGTATTCAAACCCGGCAAGCATTTGTTTTTCTAACTCTTCATCATTTTCATACGGCGCGCGCACCACCATTTCTTTTTGGCTGTACAAGTTCAATAATTCCCGGGCCAATTTTTCAACACCTTCTTTTATTTTACGTTTGGTAGTTTGCCAAATGGCCGACCCAAGGCGCGAAACCGCCGGATCCGCAAAACCCACATAGCGAGAGAGCTTGCGTTCCAGCCCAACTGGAATAAAAAGTTTGTCATGAAGCGCATATTCTAAAGTATAATATTCTTGTTCCTCCATTTTTTCCATACCGGTGAATTTTGCTACGCCGTGATCTAGGTGCACTAAATAGTCACCAAGTTTCAAATTTTTTAAATCAGAAAATAATTTTTGCGATTTTAACTTTTTGGTTAATAATTCGCGAGATTTTTCCTCATCTTCAATTTTAACACTTAGCAATTCTATGGCGTCAATCTTATTGCCTAAAAAATCTAAGCGAATAGCTTGCAGCATATTTATCGGAAAAACTTCCACAACTCCGCCTTTTTGCGAAAATTCACCAGGGGATTCCACTTTAAATACTTTTTCGTAGCCCATTTCATCTAACTTTCGTAAAAGTTGCATAAACTCAAAATTCTTCCCGCTCTTTAAAAATACCACATTATCCTGAAAAAACTGCTGAGTTTTAGCGGATTTTAAAATTTCATCCAAATTTTCCTGAAACCAAAAAACCTGCTTCTCTAAAAAGTAGGGGGTGATTGAAACGATAAGTAATGTATTTAAATTTTCCACTCACCAATATCATAAAGTAAATCTTGTAAAAAGTAAAATTTTTTGGTATAAAATATTAAATAACTCACTCAACCCTAATGGAGGATTAATCATGCCAGATCCGTTCGTTGACAAGTATCTGTTTAGCCGGGAGACCTTACCCGATATTGTTGAAATCCGGTGTAACTTCCTTGAGAAGGGTTGCCCAGTTTACCTCAAGAGCGCAGTTGATGGTAATCCTAACCTCATTCAGAGTCCTCGTTTTCAAGATGCAAACGGGGTAGTCGGCTCCGGGTTCTGTGTTCATACCTACGAGGGTTTGGAAACTTTCAGGATGACCATGGAAATGCTAGTGGGTAAGTTCATCGAAGTCACGCGGAATCAAGAAGAAGTGATTTACTGGCGTGTGGATTATGCCCAGAAAAAACCACTTCCCATTGAAGCCGTCACACGATTAGAAAAGGCCCTCAGTTTGGAGCCGGTGACATTCGCAGATGGTCCGGGATTTATGTTTAACGGTTCAATTGAGCCTGACTAATTCTGTGTCAACAAAAAGGGGCGAGCGATTAGAAAAGGCCCTCAGTTTGGAGCCGGTGACATTCGCAGATGGTCCGGGATTTATGTTTAACGGTTCAATTGAGCCTGACTAATTCTGTGTCAACAAAAAGGGGCGAGCGATGAGAAAGATTCCCATGGAGTTATTGGTGGCGTTGTGTGCTTATCTGGATCGGCGTGGCCTCGAAATTCGAGTGAAGCCGAAAAAGAAGAGCAAAAGGGAAAAATCCAAAGCTTGACTTTGCGCAAGCAAAAAAGCGGTCCTTTCGGGGAACGCTTTCTTTTTTTACTTGTTATATTCATTCATCGTTTTTTCCAGACCGCTTTTAATGAGGCATTTTAGAGCTTTGGAGGATTTTTTTATGACTTCATGTAAAATTTCTTGTTCTTGCGGGGAAAATTTTTGCAAAACCACTTCTTCGGCTTTGTGGTCTCCTGTGGCGATACCAATTTTTAAGCGGACAAAATCTTTGGTGCCAAGGGCTTGAATAATTGATGCTACGCCTTTGTGGCCGCCAGAGGTGGAATCTTTTGAGAATTTTATTTTTCCCAGTTGCAAATCTATATCATCGTGCGCCACGACTAAATTTGAAATTTGAAATTTTAAATTTGAAATAGCTCGCCCAGATTCGTTCATGAAGGTTTGGGGCTTCACTAAAAGAATATCATCTTTTTCTGAAATTAGTGCCTGCGAATATTTTTTTGAAACTTCAAATTCCGGGGAATTATTTTGTTGTGCAAAAAAATCAAGCACCATAAAACCGGCATTGTGGCGCGTGTTTTCAAATTTTTTACCCGGATTTCCCAGGCCAACGATTATCACCATGTTTCTATCTTAGCCCATTGACACGATTTTTGAAAGGAATATACTGGTTTTAATGGGATAAATGTCCTTTTTTAGCCGTAATGGGAGGATACGGCAAGCAAAGTTCGGGGCCGGAACAGAGAAGAAGCTCGTGATTTACCACTTTTGTGCATGGAGTACGCTAGATTGCGTACAAGGAGTTCTCATGGACCTATCTCAGGTACCCGAAGCTGTTGACTCTTCTGGGGCTTTCAAGCCGTTTGTGGGCAGTTGGGAGGCGGTTGAAGCCAGGCTTGCCGGGACTCCACTTCTTCACCGGCCTTCTTCAGGTTCTTCGCGTGGATATACCACCAAAGAGCGAGGGGATTTGGCTGCTGGGGGAGAGAAACGAAGACTGGCTGCCGGGCTCACGAACTTCCTGAAGCCAAAGGGCTAAGAGTCAAGACAGGGATACAGAAGAGGCACCGTGTTTTTCCGCATCCGTTTTCCTCAGGACAGGAGATCGTTATGACGAAGGCCTCTGCGTTGCCCTTGCACCAAAAGAACACCGTCTGCCAGATCTTCAAGGCATGGGCTTTGAAGAAGGGTATTGAAAACCTCAAAAAGGGGAGGCTCAAAGACCATCTTGTCTGCTTTGAGCAGGAGACCGAGATGAGGATCAAGTACCTTTTGGCACATGTTCTGTTCGCCCGTTTGGTGCGCCAATACCGCAAGGCAATGGCAAAGAACCGAAGGTGGTAGTTGCACACTTGGTGCGACTCCGTTCGCAGGCACTTCTGTCTTTCAAAATTCACCTCAATTTTCCCGCTACGCAAGAGCTGTGCGCCTCAACGCATAGCTCTCTTTTTTTACGTTTTTGGCTATTGCATTCCTGAAAAAAACATGGTAAATTGGGGTTATTATGGAGGAATATTTAGCAAGCCAAGAACAAAACCCAACTCCCGAGCCCCAAAGTGTTTTCAAAAAATATCTTGATTTGGGCTGGGAAATCATCAAAATCCTGATTATCGCGGCGGTTATTGTGCTGCCCATCCGTTATTTTTTGTTCCAGCCGTTTATTGTGAAGGGTGACAGTATGGTACCCAATTTCCATTCGGGAGATTACTTGATTGTTGATGAAATTTCTTATCGATTTTCTGATGTGAAGCGCGGCGATGTGGTGGTGTTGAAATATCCATTAGATGCCAGCCAGCGATTTATCAAGCGGGTGGTTGGTTTGCCCGGCGAAACGCTGGATATTAAAAACGGCAAAGTGACCATTACCAAAGACGGCAAAAGCCAAGTATTAAGTGAGCCCTATTTACCCGGTTCGCTTGCCACGGATGGCAGCAGCCACATGGTGCTTGGCCCGGATAATTATTTTGTGATGGGAGACAATCGGCCATTTTCATATGATTCGCGCCGGTGGGGCGTGTTGCCCAAAGAGGATATCATTGGCAAGGCGTTCATGAGAATTTTTCCGCTGTCAGATATTTCGTATATTAAAGGTCTAACGTATTAATAGGCAAGGTATCCGGCGCAAATGTGGCCGCAAGGAATGCCATAGATATTAGCCACATTTGCGAGGTGAATTTATTCACTTCGCTCCATAAATTCATGACAGAAAAAAAAGTGAAACTGCAAAGTTTGAGTGGAATGAATGATGTGCTGCCTAAGGACCAGCCGTTTCTTAAAAAGATCCAAAAATCCATTGAAGGCACCACCAGTTACTATAATTTCCAAAAAATAGAAGTTCCGGTGCTGGAATACGCCGAAGTATTTTCCAAAGCTGCCGGCGACACCTCTGATATTGTTGAAAAAGAGATGTATTCTTTTCGGACCAAAGGCGGTGATTTGATTTGTTTGAGGCCGGAATTTACCCCGGGCGTGGTGCGCAGCTACATTGAGCACGGCATGCACAACTTGCCCCAGCCGGTGAAGGTGTGGGCATCCGGGCCGTGTTTCAGGCATGACCGGCCGCAAAAAGGCCGGTACCGGCAGTTTTTCCAAGCCAGCTTGGAAGCGTTAGGGGATAAAAGCCCCTCCATTGACGGCCAGATTATCCAGATGAGCTATGATGTGCTTAAAGATTTGGGTTTTAAAAATATCAGCATCCAGGTAAACAGCATTGGCGATAACGAATGCCGGCCATATTTTAAAAAAATCCTGGTAGGGTATTTTAAATCAAAGCGGGGCTCCTTGTGCCATGATTGCCAGCGCCGGCTGAAAGAAAACCCTTTGCGGATTTTAGACTGCAAAGAAGAAAAATGCCAGCAGGTAAAAGCCGGGGCTCCCCAAACTGTTGACCACTTGTGCCAGTTGTGCCACGCCCACTTTAAGCAGGTGCTGGAATTTCTGGATGAATTGGAATTACCCTATGTGATTAACCCGTATTTGGTGCGCGGCCTGGATTATTACACCAAAACGGTATTTGAAATTTCGGAAAAAAGTGAAATTGGCATGGTATACGGGGCGCTGGCTTCGGGCGGGCGGTATGATGGGTTGGTAAAACTGTTGGGCGGACGGGATACGCCCGCGTGCGGTGTTGGCATTGGCATTTCCCGAATTATGGAACTGATGATGGAAAAGGAAATGAAAACGGAAAAAAAACCGGCTGAAGGCCCAAAAATCTTTTTAGCCCAATTAGGGGAAATGGCCAAGCGCAAAAGCATGAAGCTGTTTGAAGAATTCCGGGATGAAAAAATTCCAGTGGCCGAATCATTTTCCAAAGACTCGCTGCGCAGTCAGCTTTCTGCCGCCAATAAAATGGGAGTGCGATGGGTGTTGATTTTCGGCCAGCGGGAGGCGTTGGAAGGCTTTATCACCTTGCGGGACATGGAAAGCGGGGCGCAAAGCGAAATTACATTAGACAAGGTCGTCCAAGAAATGAAAAATAAAGTTAAATCCTAAATCCGAAACCCTAAATCCTAAATAAATCCCAAATTCTAAATCCAAAAACGTTTAGAGTTTAGTGTTTAGAATTTAGAGTTTCTTTTACGAAGTAAAAGTATTATGCCGGTAAACGTAACAAAAAAAGACAGGGAAACTTCGCAAAACCTGGTGCACCGCTTTACTAAAACGGTAAGGCAGTCAGGGGTTTTGCTGCAAGTGCGCAGTAAGCAATTTAAAAAGCGGGCAAAATCAAGCCTGGCCAAAAAAAGGTCGGCTCTGCGCAGGGTGATTTTACGCAAAGAAAAAATCACCAGGGAAAAATTGGAAAAACCAAAGCCGAAAACAGGCCGTTACTAATTTAGGGTATAGCGTCTAGGGTATAGGGTATAGTAAAAACGCAACACGGCGTTACGGCTAAACCCTAGACCCTAACCCCTAAACCCTCGTAAAAAGTGTTAAAACAGCAACTTCAAGCCGATATTAAAGAAGCCATGAAGCAAAAAGACCAGGAATTGGTGGGTGTTTTGCGCATGGCGGTGGCGGCAATTAATGCCAAGCAAGCCGAAAAGCGATACGCATTGGCTAAGGCCGACCCTTCAAAAAGCGAAGAAGCCCTTTTGCAAGAATCAGAGCTGAATGATGAAGATGCTCTGGGCGTTATTATTTCTGAAGTCAAAAAACGCCGCGACGCCATTGCCTTGTATGAGCAGGGCGGCCGGCCGGAATTGGCTGAAACTGAAAAAAAAGAAATTGCCATGCTGCAAAAATATTTGCCCCAGCAGCTTTCAGTGGATGAATTGAAAAAACTGGTTCAAGCTTCCATTGAAAAAACCGGTGCCAAAGAAATAAAAGATATGGGCCGCATTATGGCGGACCTGATGCCTCAGGTGAAAGGCAAGGCAGAGGGGTCGGAAATTTCCAAAATCATTAAAGAACTATTGGCCAAATAATATGGAAAAACTCATTTCAATCAAGGATCTATTCAAAAAAAGCTTTGAGTTTTATAAAAAAAATATCAAAGTGATCTTGATTGTGTGCGCTATTGGCTATGTGCCGGTTTTACTGTCATATTTGATTGGTTTTAGCTATGGCATAGATTTTTCTTCTTTTAAAGCACTCACACCTTCCCAAATATTGTTCTTTTTAATCCTTTCTTTGATTATTTTCGTGGCGAATTTTTTGGTATATATTGTCCTTTTTTATGTTATCCAAGAACGCAGCCAGCCAGTTGGCGCGCCCGCCAAAGTGGTGGACTTATTTTACCTGGCTTCAAAAAAAGCCGGTTCTTTCGCCTGGATTATTTTGCTGGAAAGCCTCTGTATTATCCTGGGCCTTATTTTATTCATCATTCCCGGAATTATAGTTGCCATTTGGTTTGTTTTTTCAAATTATATGTTTGTCTTTGAAGGCAAGCGGGGCAAGGCCGCGCTTTCGGCCAGCCGTGAATTGGTTCGGGGGTATTGGTGGCCGGTCTTTTTCAGGTATTTTTTACTGACGATTTTTTCTTCCATTATTTCCATGATTCCCATTTTGGGAGATGCCATTAACTTTCTATTTGTCATTCCCTTTTGCGTCATTTTCGGGTATGTTATTTACCAGGATTTAAAAAGAATAAAGCCTGTTTAGAATTTTTCAAACCCCATTTACAAAATTTTTAATAGGTGTATATTCAAGTAAGGCAAATTTACAGGATCGCACACTTACAATGGGAGGTTTCTCATGGAAGCTCTGCGTCATGAGGGGGGGGGCTTAAAGGAACAGGTTCGGGTGCACATTCGCTGGATGATTCGACGTGATTACCCGGAAGTTTTGCAAGCCGAGCAGCTCAGTTTTGAGCATCCTTGGTGTGAAGAGGATCTTCTGTGTTGTATGCGCCAGCGCAACTGCATTAGTATGGTCGCGGAGTACGGCGAAAAGGTTGTCGGCTTCATGATCTACGAACTGCATAAAAGAAAACTGCATTTCCTTAATTTCGTGGTCCATCCGGCTTGGCGGCGCATGGGCGTGGGAGCGCAGATGGTCGCGAAGATGATCAGCAAGCTGTCCGGCCATCGCCGCACCCGCATCACCCTGGAGGTTCGCGAGACCAACCTAGCGGCGCAGCTGTTCTTTTGCAAGCAGGAGTTTCGGGCCGTCCGGGTACTGCGTGCTTTCTACGAAGACAGCGGAGAAGATGCCTTCTTAATGGAGTATCGCTTAAGTGATGACACTGGCGACGACCTCGAAGAGCCGATCAACCGCCTCGCCCAATACGAAGAAACTTAAGGTCCGTTCAGGACTTGCGCCCGCCCCGTGATTTAATTGCATCTCGGGGCTTTTTTGTGTAATTTTATAAATAATGTAGAATATAATGATATGGCAATTGAAATCAACAACCTTACTAATTTTGCTGTGGATAAGAAGTTTTTTTTAGGGGTTGCAAAAAAGGTTTTAAAAGGTGAAAATAGGGGAACGGAACATGTCTCCGTGGCTTTTGTCAGTCCCCAGGAAATGCAAAAGCTTAACAAAAAGTACCGCCATAAGGACAAGCCAACGGACGTTTTAAGTTTTGAAAAAGTATCCGATTTTAAAGACGAACATTCGGAAGTGGTGATTTGCCCGTTTGTGGTGCGCGACATGGCTAAAGATTCGCTGTTGCCGTTAAAAAAAGAACTGGCCAAAACCTTAATCCACGGAATACTGCATGTGCTGGGGTATGACCATGAGCTTTCGCTATCTGAAGAAAATAGGATGCGGGAAAGGGAGGAGCACTATTTTTCTAAGGTGAAATAAATTTTTAATTTCCAATTTTTAATTTTTAAAGAATGCGCTAATGCTTGAATTTTTAAAAATTAAGAAATTATTTATAAAATTAAGAATTAAAAATTAGAAATTCATGTCAAGGGGTCACATTGTAACCGGTTTAGACATTGGCACCAGCACCATCAAGGTCTTGGTGGCTGAAAAGCGGGCAAGCGAATGGGAAGTTTTGTCATATGTTAAAATGCCTTCCTTTGGCCTGCGCCGCGGTGCGGTGGTCAACCCCGAAGAAACCGCCAAAAATTTGCAATTGCTGTTGGATGGGGTCCAAAAAGATTGCGGCCAAAAAATACATTCTGTGCTGGTTAATATTGGCGGCAGCCATTTGCATGTGACGCCTTCAGACGGCTTGATTTCTGTTTCTCGCGCCGACCATATTATTTCCGAAGAAGACCGCGACCGGGTACTGCAAGCAACCCGGGCCATTAACATTCCCTTAAACGAAGAGATTTTGGATGTGTTTCCCAAAGAATTTATTATTGATGAAGAGCGCGGCATTAAGCAGCCCATCGGCCTGACAGGCGTGCGTCTGGAAGCCAAGGTGATTTTACTGTGTTATTTCCAGTCATATTTTATCAATTTGACCCAGGCGGTGCTGGGCGCCAAACTGCAAATTGATGACATTGTGCCTTCGCCCCTGGCGGCGGCCGAAGCGGTGCTGACGCGCGAGCAAAAAGAAATCGGGGCGGCGGTGATTGACATTGGTTCGGCCACCACCAGCCTGGCCGTGTTTGAAGAGGGGGATTTGATCCATTTGGCCATTTTTCCGCTGGGATCGGCCAATATTACCAATGACATTGCCATTGGTTTGCGCACCGATGTTTCCATTGCCGAAGATATTAAAAAACAGCATGGTTCCTGCATATTGCAAAAAAGCGGCAAAGAATCCGGGGCCACTAAAAAGAAGCTGGAAGTATCGGACGGCGCCCATTCCCTTTCCTTTACCAAAAAACAATTGGTTGGCATTATTGAGCCCCGGGTTTCTGAAATCTTGGACTTAATGCAAAAAGAGTTAAAATCCATTGGCCGGAGCGAACTGTTGCCGGGGGGCATTGTGCTGACCGGCGGCGGTGCCAAATTACCTAAAATAAAAGACTTGGCTAAACAGCAGTTGAAACTGCCCGTCCAAATTGGCATTCCTAAAGGTATTTTGGGGCTTGAGGAAGACCCGGCGCTGGCCACGGTGGCGGGATTGGTGATGGGAAGCGCCTATTTTGATGACATTCACCAAGAGGGTGTATTGGGGCTTTCCATGGAGGCGCTGAAGGGCTGGCTGCCGAAGTTTAGGAGGATGTTTCGCGTTTTTATTCCATAAAGGTGAGGGGATAGGGTATAGGGGATAGGGTATAGTAAAAAAACGTTACGTACGTTAACTAGACCCTAGACCCTAGACCCTAGACCCTAGTAAAAATGAATCCCAGAATCAAGGTGGTGGGAGTTGGGGGGAGCGGGTCAAATACCGTTGCGCGGATTGCAAAATTTGATGTAAAAGGAGTCCAGTTGGTGGCAGTAAACACGGACGCCCAGGCCTTGCATTTTTGCCATGTTGAACATAAGTTGTTGATCGGCAAAAATACCACCAAGGGGTTGGGCGCCGGCATGGATGTTACGCAAGGGGAACTGGCGGCCCAGGAAAGCATCCAGGAAATCACCGAAATGCTCAAGGGGCTGGATATGGTATTTATCACCTGCGGTTTTGGCGGGGGGACCGGCAGTGGAGCCGGGCCGGTTATTGCTAAAATCGCCCATGACCTGGGAATTTTAACCGTGGCGGTCATTACCACCCCGTTTTCTTTTGAGGGCGCCGAGCGCAAAAAAATTGCCGACAATGCCATCAGGCAGTTGCAAGGAAAAGTAGATTCATTGCTGGTTATTTCCAACGACAATTTGCTTAAAATTATTGATGAAACCACCACGGTTTCCAATGCTTTTGAAATTTGCGATGACGTGGCCAAGCAAGCGGTCCAGTCAATCACCGATTTGATTTTGGCACCCGGCATCATTAACGTTGATTTTGCTTCGCTTATTTCCATTATGAAAAATTCCGGCCGGGCCTTGTTTGGCGTGGGCCGCGCTCATGGCTCAAACCGGGCGATTCAAGCCGCCACCCAGGCTATTTCTTCACCCCTGTTGGATTTTTCCATCAAAGGCTCCAAGGGAGTTTTGTTCAATGCTTCGGGCAGTGACATTACCTTGCAGGAAATTCAGGAAGCGGCTAAAATTATAACGGAAAACGTGGAGGCGCAAGCCCAGATTATTTTCGGGGCGGTGAAAGACGCTTCGCTCAAAAAAGGAGAAATAAAAATTACCGTTATCGCTACCAAATTTTGATGACGCCCTCCAAGGCATTATGTTACTTTTGCATTTCGTTTGCCGTTGGAATATTTTGTGAATCATTTTTAACCATCCCCGGCATTTTTTTGTGGGGATTTTTATTTGCGGGCGTGGCGTGTATCGCCACCGGTTTTTTCGTAAAAAAACCGGCGGCGGTTGCAGGTTTTTGCCTGATTTTTTTGGTTTTGGGGGTGGCGCGATTGCAAATTTCTGAGTTTGCCATGGCTAGTGATAGGTTGAGTCAACTTAATGGCGCGCCGGAAAAAATCACCTTGACCGGGATTATTGTGGCCGAGCCAGCGGTAAAAACCTCTTCCCAAAAGCTAAAAGTAAAAATTGATGATGTAAAAAGTGTGGTTTTGGTGACCACCCACCGCTATCCCGAATATAAGTATTTAGATGCCATTCAAATGACGGGAAAATTAAAAACTCCAGCCGCGTTTTTAGATTTTGATTATAAAAATTACCTGGCAAAAGACGGAATTTATTCGGTCATGGATTTTCCCGCCATAGAAATACTTTCCTCGCCCCACCCCGTTAGAGGCACCGCCTCTAACGGGGTTTCATTTGCCTACGAAAAAATCGTAGGGGTTAAAAAAACCTTGGTCAAATCCCTTAACGCCATTTTCTTGCCACCCCAAAGCAACATTTTAGAAGGCGTGGTTTTTGGCAATGATGCCAATATGCCTCGGGAACTAAAAGATAAGTTTAACGCCACCGGGCTCAGCCACATTACGGCGGTGTCCGGAACCAATATTGTCATCTTAATTACCATGCTCATGGTTTCCCTGCTGGCCTTGGGGTTTTGGCGTGGCCGGGCATTTTGGGCTGCCATAGTTTTAATCTGGCTGTATATTATTATGATCGGTTTTCCTGTTTCCGGGATACGGGCGGCCATCATGGGGTGCATGGGCCTGGCGGCCGGAAATTTGGGCAGGCAGAATACCAGCGGCAGGGTGTTGACCATGGCGGGCGCGGTTATGCTCATGCAAAATCCGATGCTGCTTACACATGATATCAGTTTCCAGCTTTCTTTTCTGGCTTCCTTGGGCATTATTCATATTAAGCCGTTAATTGATTATTATTTGACATTCATACCCAAAGAGCATTTCCCCCGCTGGGCGGGGTTTCTTGGCCGTGCTCAGCACGGAAAATACTGGTTAGATATTGTTTCGGTAACCCTGGCCGCCCAAGTTATCACCCTGCCCATTATTGTCTATAATTTTGGCACCGTATCACTCATTTCGCCCATCACTAACTTTTTGGTGGTGCCCATCATCCCACTGCTGACTGTCTTCGGATTTTTCGTTTCTGTGGCAGGAGTTTTTTCAGCATGGCTGGGATTTATTTTTTCTTTGCCGTGCCAGGCCATCTTATTTTACGTTTTAAAAATGCTGGATCTTTTTTCCGGGCCCTGGGCCACAAAAACCCTGGAACACATTTCTTTTCTCTGGGTGGCGGGGTATTACGGCATTTTGGCGGTCTTGATCAAGTTTTTAAAAAACCAGCAACGCCCCACGTTTTTAGGTTAAAGATAACTGTGGTAAAATAACATTATGCTTGATAATAACTTACAATCAGAAAAACCCTTCGACCTGAATCAGGGGAAAAAAGCCTGGGTGGTGGCGGTGGACATGGGTTACGGCCACCAGCGAACCGCGTACCCACTGCGGGATATTGCTCTGGGCCGGTTGGTTATTAATGCTAATAACTATTTGGGAATTCCTAAAAAGGATAAGAGTTTCTGGCATAACACCAGATCTTTTTATGAATTTATTTCACGATTCAGGAGAATCCCCTTTATGGGGGAAAGGGTTTACAAGATTTATGACAGCTTGCAAAGGATTGTAGGGTATTACCCGAAACGGGATTTGTCAAAGTCAAATTTTTCAGGGAAAATGATGTTTTCGTTTATCAGAACAGGCTGGGGACACGATTTGGTAATAAATTTGGCAAAAAATCCCGTACCGATTATTTCCACCTTTTTTGCACCGGCTTTTATGGCAGAGGAATTCAAGTACCCCGCTCCCATTTACTGTGTGATTTGTGATGCCGATATCGCTCGAGCATGGGTATCGCTCAACCCCAAAGAAAGTGAGATAAAATATTTTGCCTCAAACAACTGGACCCGTGATCGGCTGGGGCTCTATGGTGTTAAGCCTGAAAATGTCATCTTAACCGGTTATCCCTTGCCCAAAGAAAACATTGGCCGTAATTTGGAAATTGTTAAAAAAGATGTGTCGTACCGCCTGCTAAACCTTGATCCTACCGACCGTTACCGGCGGCTGTACGCACCGCTCATCAAGGCCAACCTGGGAGCATTGCCAGCCATGCCAAACCACCCGTTGACCATCATGTTCTCCATTGGCGGGGCCGGCGCCCAAAAAGAAATCGCTTTGCAAATTATCCAAAGCCTGAAAGAAAAAATCAAAGCCAAGGAATTACGGTTTATTATTTCGGTGGGCACGCGCCAAAAATTAGGGGAGTATTTTCAGCGCCATATTGCCGATTTACAACTAGATGGCTGGTTACATTTGTTGTGGGCGCCAACCTTCCGCGAGTATTTTGAAAAGTTCAACCAAGCTTTGCGTACCACGGATATTTTAATGACCAAGCCTTCGGAATTGTCGTTTTACGCGGGGCTGGGCATTCCTATTGTTATCGCTCCTCCATTGGGTTCGCAAGAGGATTTTAATAGAAGATGGCTCTTGCATGTTGGCGCCGGTGTTGATCAGGGAGATGCAAAGTATACTGATCAGTGGCTTTTTGATATGTTGGAGACAGGAGATTTGGCGGAGGTCGCCATGCAAGGCTTTGTGGAAATTGAAAAAATGGGAACGTATAACATTGAAAAGATAATTCAAAATGAAAAAGTCAAAAATAAAAATTAAGGTATGGTTATGTATTTTTATTACCGTTTGTTTTATTGCTCTGTATGGGGTTTTCGTCTACAGGTTCCCGCAAAGAAATATTACCTGGGGGGTGAATTTTTCCCAAATGCAAGCGGAGAACTTAAAGCTTGACTGGAGAAAGGTGTATTTAGCCATTTTGGAAGATTTGGGCGTTAAAAATATCAAGCTACTTACTCAGTGGGATTGGGTTGAGGGGCAGAGAGGAGATTATTATTTTAACGATATTGACTGGCAGGTGCGCCAGGCGGAAATCCACAATGCCAAAATCATTTACGTGGTGGGCATGAAAACCGGTCGCTGGCCCGAATGTCATGTTCCTTCGTGGGCCGATACCATTTCCAAGCAAGACCAGCAGGATGTGTTATTGGAATATATCACCCGGGTGGTTCAAAGATATAAAGATAGCCCTGCTATTATCGCCTGGCAGGCGGAAAACGAACCCTTATTTCATTTTGGTAAATGCCCCTGGTACGACAAAGAATTTTTAAAAAAAGAGGTGGCATTGATAAAACAGCTTGACCCTTCGCGTCCGGTCATTGTTTCCGATACCGGAGATCAATCTTTATGGGTTGATGCCACTAAGATTGGTGACATTCTTGGCATTACCATGTACCGGAAAGTATGGGTCCATGTGACAGATGATTTTGGTTTTTATTTGACGTATCCTTACCCACCAAATTTTTATGGAATCAAGGCTCGTATTGCAGAGGCCTTGTCCGGTAAGAAGGTAATAGTGGTAGAATACCAGGCAGAGCCCTGGAATTCGGAAGTTTTTTATAATGTCCCCCTGGAGGAGCAAGAAAAATCAATGAATTTTGAGCAGTTCAAGTTAAACATTGCGTTCGCGAAACGCACGGGAATTGAGCAATACTATCTTTGGGGGGGAGAGTGGTGGTATTGGCTGAAAGAAACACAGAATAAGCCAGAAATATGGAATGAATCAAGAGGACTTTTTGGTGCTGGTGATTGACATTTAACCATGCAGGTGCTATAATTAAAATAGTATCGCGTGAAAATTCAATAGCCACAGATAACCCAAAGGAGGTGCAGATTGGAATTTTCTTGGCCGATTTTTGTGACGGTAATGGTGGCCAATACACTGGCCATGGGCGCCATTTATGTGGTTGCCCAACTGGATAAAAGCTTGCCGCCTTGGAACTCAAAAATTCCAGGGACGGAGCAGAAGTTTCTGGCGCCGTGGGGGTTTTGGACTATGACCTATGGCGACTTGCTTGCCATACCACTGGTATTTAACGCCTTTAGCCACTTGGTAGTGGCTGACATTACCAATCTGTGGTTGGGTCTGATTATTGGAGACATAAGTGGTATCGGGTTTACCGTGATGTGCCTTGGCAAAAGACACAAGCCCGATTACGGTTTTCCCCAGGCCGGCAAAGTAAGCGTCGCTGGCCTGATGCACTCGGTCTATTTTGGGGCGGGATTTGGCGCCGTTGCGGTATGCTTGTGGCATTTGTTCGTCACCGGCAACCTCCCGTGGTTATCTGTGGTGACATGGGTGGCACTTGTTGCCATACCGCTCTATGTCCCATGTGTTGTCCTTGACTTTACGTCCGGCAACTTCGACCCCTTAGAGCAGGAGGAGGGGAAATAGCCGGATAAAAAACTCACTTAGTGCCTCGGGAAGATTATTGCTTTCCCGGGGCATTTTTATTGAATTTTTTATGATATAATCAAGTAATATTTTATTATTTGATGCATGTTAGATTTTGAAAAAATAAAATCCATTGAAGGCTGGCTTACCAAAAACGAGGCACTGTTTCTTTTTGAGAACGCCAAAAAGGTGGCGGCAAAAAATGCGATTGTTGAAATTGGTTCTTGGAAGGGAAGGTCAACCACCTGCCTTTGTATTGGGAGCCAGTATGGCAAGAACGCAAAAGTGTATGCCATAGACCCTCATGTTGGATCTTCTGAACACCAGCGCCAGTTTGGCAAAGTGGATACGTTTGAGGATTTTTTAAAAAATATCCATAGCTATGGAGTGGCTGAAGTTGTTGAACCGATACGTGATAGCTCACTGAATGTGGCAAAAGTTTTTGATAAACAAGTCGGGTTTATTTTTATAGATGGCGCCCATGAATACGAAGCTGTAAAAAACGATTTTGAATCTTGGTTTCCTAAGCTTTCAAATGGCGGAGTGGTGGCATTTCATGATGCCTGGTGGTTTGGTGGTGTGCGGTTTTTAACCTATCTTTTACTCATGACCTCGAATAATGTTAAAAATCCCAAAGCAGCTGATACGATTATTTCGTTTGAAAAAGCCCCACACAACCATTTTATTGACCGTTTTTATAACGCCCTTTTCATTCCGTATCATTTTTTTATATCTGGCTTTTGGGGGTCAATAAAAATGTATCTTTTTGGTATTGCCAAGTCTCCCCAGTAAACCAATTAATGTCACCACCATTGGCACTCTACGCTCCATTTTAGCTTGGGAATTTTTTCATGGTATAATATAAAGATGAATGTAAAAATTGTAGACAATAAATACCTTAATGCGCTACTTTTGCTGATGTTGTTTTCGGCGATGGTTCACATGTTAATCCTTTTTGTTTTCGCAGTAATCTCAAAAGATGTGTATGTGCTTAACTATTTTAATATTTTAGATATAGAGCTTTTGTATCCAAATGTATTCAATAGCGCGCTTGGAAACGGAGTTTCAGTTTTTTGTGTGGTCATACTATACTTGGTAATTTTAAAGTACAATCGACATGAACCTTGAAAAGAAAAAAATTATCCTTTGCACCGATGCCTGGTATCCGCAGGTAAATGGAGTGGTGCGATGCGTGGAGGAGACGAAAGAATTTTTAGAAAAAAATAATTTTCATGTAACCATAATACATCCAGGCCTTTTTTATTCTGTGCCCATGGTGTTTTATCCTGAAATAAAATTCTCTCTTTTTTGTCGCGTTAAAATAAAGAACATCATAAAAAAAGAAAAACCTGATTATACCCATATTTTTACCGAAGGACCCATTGGTGTTAGTACTCGCTCTCTTTGTATAAAAAATGGATACAAATTTACTACATCATTCCATACTAATTTTAGTCACTATGTTAGGCATTATTTCCACTTGCAAGTTCTTTTTTTTCTTGAGTCTATATATCTTTTCTTTCGTCGGATTGGTAACCCCGGTTATCATGGTCCTATGGCCGGGTATGCCTATTTGTGTTGGTTTCATAATGCAAGTAATGGAACCATGGTGGCAACGGAAAGTTTAAAGTTAGAGGTGCAACAACGGGGATTTTTGCACGTCTTAGTCTGGCCTATCGGAGTTGATACGGCATTGTTTGAAAAGAATTTAGAATCGCCGGTAAAGCAAAAATACCATTCTTCCCATCCAGTTTTTATCTATTTAGGAAGAGTTTCCAGGGAGAAAAATGTAGAGGCATTTTTAAAATTACGCCTGCCGGGGATCAAACTTATCATTGGAGATGGCCCGTTGAGGAATTCTTTGGAAGGGAAGTACCGGAAAGAAGCGATGTTTGTGGGATATAAAAAGGGTAAAGAATTGGTTAATTTGCTTTCTGTAGGAGATGTCTTGGTTTTTCCATCAAAGACAGACACTTTCGGCTTAGTCATAATAGAAGCTTTGGCCTGTGGCTTGCCGGTGGCGGCCTATAATGTTATGGGGCCAAAAGACATTATTGAAAACGGCGTGGAGGGATTTTTGAGTGACGACCTAGGGAAAGCGGCTATGAAATGCCTGACTATTAACCGGGAAAATTGTAGGAAAAAGGCATCGTTATTTTCGTGGGAAGTTTCGGCCGAGCGTTTTATGCATAATTTGGTTAAAAATTAGTTTTTTTACGACCATGTTACTTTGGCTCGTTATCGTTATCGCATCTTACCTACTTTTTGGTTTATCTTCTTTTGGAGATAAGCTGGTGTTAAACCGTTCTCCGAACCCTAAGTTATATACTTTTTACGTGGGAGTTTTAAGTTCGCTGGCGATAATACTGATTCCCTTTGCGGGGTTTCATATTCCCGATGTAGTAAGTTTTTTTTGGATTTTCCTGACATCGTTAGTTTCTGTTGCGGGCCTGTACATGCTTTATTCTGCTGTAGCTAAGTTTGATGTTTCTCGCGTAGTACCCATTGTAGGTGCTGTTCAGCCGATTTTGGTGTTATTCTTAGGTTGGTTTTTCTGGGGGGTTAGAGCCATAACATTTAATAATATATTGGCTTTTTCCATTTTATTGTTGGCTAGCATCATAATCTCTTTTGAAAAGAAGCTAGCGCCCAATAAGCAACTATTAACATTTTCGTTAGTCACTGCCTTGCTAGTTGCTTTGAGTTTAGTGTTTATTAAAATGGTTTTTTTGCGGCAAACATTTTTACAGGGGACCATTTGGATTGGAATTTGCAATCTTTTGCTGGTTTTAACCTTCTTGTTTATCCCGGGTTTTAAAAAAGAAGCTTTTGGCAAACAATCAGCTCCCGGTAAAAAAACTTTACTATTGGTGCTTTTTACTCAACTGGTCGGAGGATTAGCTGCCTTTTCCCAAACATTTGCGATATCTTTGGTGCCAGTTTCCAGTTTGGCAATTATTAATGCGCTACGTGGTATTCAGTATGTTTTTATTTTTTTAGTCACCTTGTTTTTTTCTTCTTTTTTCCCTAATATACTGAAAGAGAGGATATCAAGGAAAATAGTTATCCAAAAATCAATAGCCATATTGCTCATAATTTTTGGGCTGGTCATTTTGGTTTTATAGTTTAATGCTTTCTATAATCATTCCCACGTTAAACGAAGAAGAATGCCTGCCGCTACTTTTGGATTCTATTAAAAAGCAACACGTCCACGATTATGAAATCATTGTGGCGGATGCCAAATCTAAGGATAAAACATTAGATATTGTCAAACAACATGGTTGTAGGGTGGTAGAAGGCGGTTTGCCGGCCAAGGGTCGCAATAACGGTGCCAAGGCGGCCAAGGGTGAGTTGCTGTTTTTTTTGGATGCCGACACGGTGTTGCCAGAAAACTTTTTTGAAAAATCTTTAAGAGAATTCAGTAAGAGGAAGTTAGATATTGCCAGTTTTTGTCTAAGGCCTTATCCGGAGAATCGTTTTGAATACTTTTTAATAAATATGTTTTACAACAAAATGATGGTAGTTTTGGAAAATATTTTACCGCATGCCGCTATGGGGATACTTGTGAAGAGAGAGCTTTTCAGTAAAATTAATGGTTTTGATGAATCTATCACATTGGCAGAAGACCATGATTTTGCCAGGCGTTGCTCTAAATTTTCAAGGTTTGGGGTTATTCGTTCGGCAGAAGTTTCTGTTTCAACCAGAAGGTTTAAAAAAGATGGTTGGTTGGTAATAGGCGGGAAATTTTTTTTATGTCAGTTGCACATGATATTCATTGGGCCGGTCAGGTCTGGCATATTTAATTACAAGTTTAATCACTATAAAAATGATTAGCATTATTATTCCAACTCTCAATGAAGAAGAGGGAGTTGCGCGTACTATTAACTCCATCCCAGCCAGTATTAAAAAAGATGCCCAAGTGCTTGTAGTTGATGTTTCTACTGACAAAACGCCAACAATCGCCACCAGTCTTGGCGCCCAGGTTATTAGGGCTGATCGGAAGGGAAAAGGTTATCAGATGCGCTTAGCTGTAAAGAAGAGCAAGGGTGATATTTTAGTATTTATGGATGGTGATGGAACTCACCCGGGTAGTTATATTCCTAAGATGCTGGATGCTTTGGAAGATGCGGATTTGGTATTAGGTTGCCATAACTTATTGAAGATTGAAGGCGAGTCAGAAAAAATGCGTAACATTTTCCGAATATATTCTTTCATTGCCTTGCCCATTTCCAAAGTATTGAATTTGAATGTGTCTGACCCTTTGGCAGGGTTCCGTGCGATTCGACGCCGGGACTGGGATCGGCTACAGCTTAAAAGTAACGATTTTGATATTGAAACAGAGATGAATATCAATGCGGTTAAAAATAATTTCAGAATTGCTGAAGTGTCTATTCCTAACTTAGAACGTAGTGGGGGCGCGCAAAGCAGCAAGTTTTTAAAGAGTCCTAAGATGTGGGTAAAGATATTTCAGATGCTTTTAGATTACACTCTTGAAAAAAATAACTTTAAATAACTATGTATCAACTACCCGATTTTAATATTCAGGATGAGGCCCAAAAAATAGCCCGCAATAAAATAACCCAAGGGGTGGTTTTAGTGGCTATCATTATTATCGCCGCGGCTTTCGCGGCGGGCGGCCTTTCTTTAGAAAAAATCCAAAACCGCTACGGCATACTGTTTAAAACATCCCAAAACGGTTTGGAGCAAGCTTTGCAAGAAACAGCTTCTGATAAAAAATATGTTTCCCCTATTTCTTATGAACAAGCGGTGATAGATTCCGTGGCGTCTGCTTCGCCTTCGGTGGTCAGCATTGTCATTTCAAAAAATATGCCCATATATGAACAGCGGATGATCAACCCCTTCGGCTTTGGTAGCCCGTTTGGGTTTGAGGTTCCCGAATATGTGCAAAAAGGCACGGAATTGAAAGAAATCGGCGCGGGCTCCGGGTTTATTATTTCACAAGACGGGCTGGTGCTGACCAACAAGCATGTGGTGTTGGACAAGGCCGCCCAGTACGCGGTCATTACCAACAATGGCAAAACCTATTCGGCCAAGGTTTTGGCCTTAGATCCGGTGCAGGATTTGGCGATTATAAAAATCCAAGAAGCCGGCACCTTCCCCTCCATTAAACTGGGCAATTCCGATGGCATCCAGATTGGCCAGGGCGCCATTGCCATTGGCAATGCGTTGGGGCAGTTTTCCAACACGGTTTCGGTGGGAGTTATTTCGGGTTTGGGCCGGACCATTTTTGCCTCGGGTAGCCAGGGGTTTTCTGAAACGCTGGAAAACATTATCCAAACCGACGCGGCCATCAATCAAGGTAATTCCGGCGGGCCGTTGATCAATTTGAAAGGGGAGGTGATTGGCGTCAATACCGCCACCGCTCAGGGCGCTCAAACCATCGGTTTTGCTATTCCTATCAACATTGCCAAGCGCGATATTGAACAGGTCATCAAGACCAATAAAATCACCTATCCGTTTTTGGGGGTGCGTTATGTGCTGGTTGATGAAAAAGTAAAAGAAGAACACGATTTGGCGGTTGATTATGGCGCCTTGGTTTTGAAGGGCGATGATGGCGAGCCGTTTGTCATTAAAGATTCTCCCGCGGCCAAAGCGGGCATTCAAGAAAAAGATGTGATTTTGGAAATCAATGGTGAAAAAATCAGCAAGCAAGTTTCCTTGGCCAGCCTAACCCAAACCTATAGCCCGGGGGATAGGGTAACCTTAAAAATCTTGCGTGATAGCAAAGAAATCATGGTTGAGGCAGTGCTGGCCGAACGCCCGCAGTAAATTTGACATGGGTTTTTCGGGGCGTATAATAAGTGCATGTAATTGTAACAAGCCAGTTCTGGAATTTTTGCAAAAACATAATTTTAAATTTTTCTCTGATGATGAAAAAACAAAAAAATAACACTTTTACAAGGAAGGAACTGGTGGACATTCTTGATACTAAATTCAAGGAGAATCAAAGATCCCTATTGAAAAGTGTGGGTAAAAAACTTGAAGCCAATCAAGAATCTATGGCGGGTATGGTGAAAACTGCTTTGCAAGGCACTCAGGATTTAATTATCAAAAGATTTGACGAAAAAATTGACGGATTGGATAAAAATATCAAAGAAATTCACAAAGAAGTTCAAAAAATAAATTTGAATGCGGTTGATGTAGTGCGTAAAGAAGAATTTGATAATCTGGAATCTCGAGTGGCTGATGTGGAAGAAATAGTTGATTTACGGTTAAAAAAGAGTTAAGGCGAGGAATCTGACAGGCGTTTTGACTTAAAGTTATAGATGAAAAAACACCAGAAAACGGTGTTTTTGTGGTTGTTATTGACAATGGTTCTTGCTTGTGATATGATTAAGTTATGAAAGGCTCAAATGAGCCTACAGCCAGCCCTTTTACAGATGAATATACGAGGGAAAGCAGTCATAGCCATAAGCTACTGAAAAATCAGTGTTTTATGGCTATGACTGCTAATTCGGCGGTCTATGTTTTTGATTCAGGAGAAAATGATGAACACCTTCATCGACGCAGACGCGGCCAAATTGGCTGGTTTGCAAATGGATCTGCTCAAGAAGATGCGCGAAAAGAAAATCTCTCTTGAGAGTCTGGAGCAATTTGTTCGTGGCGAGCTGGCGCCCACTGAACGGTCGGCCATTGTCCAAGCGCCGCCAGCTAAAGTCCAGGTGGTGGCCATGGCATTTACGCCCTTTGACCGCCAACTCCAGGAACAGGAGGACTTTTTCAAGAAGTATTTCGGTTTCAAGCTGGACTTGGGTGGCGTCAAAATTCCTCAGCATAAGGAGGGGTTTGACCGCCTGATCATCGTCCCGCGGGAATTGGCGGAGCCGTGGAAAACGGGTAATGCCAAATCCAGGGTCCAGCCGCTTAATTGGCTGTACAGCGTTTGCGAAGCCAACTTCAAGTGTTGGCGATACGCCAATAATCTGGATGCGGCCATTCCCAACCACGACCGCCACCCGCAAAACGGTACGTACGCCCTTTTGGTTCGGGACCGGGTGGAAGCCGACGAGGAGAACAAAAACCTCCCAGCCCGGCATTTCTGGGACAACAAGCTTTCGACTGAGGGCATCATTGAGAGAATACTTCACGAGTTGAAGTGCTGGGATGAGAGTGGCAATCACTTGGATGTGAAAAACTACACTCTATGTCCCGCCTCCCGGTACTCCGGCGGCGGTGTTCCTGACGCCTATCTCCACGGCCGCGAGTTCTGCGTCGGCTGCGCCAGTCCCGTCGGTCGCGGTGGTGGCTGGCGCGCCCGTTCCGCAGAGCTTTCCTCGTCGTGAGGGTTGCTCGGCCGAACCTAGCCTCGCAAGGCTGGGTGAGGACGAGCAATTAAGGCGCGAGTTTAAGATTGGCTTTCAAGCCATCTTGAATTCGCGCTGTTTTTTTGCCATACTGCATCCGTGGCTGGTTTCCCTCGCCGGCCACAGGAAACTGCTTGTCTAATTTTCTCGAGCATCTTCGGGCTCGGAAGACTCCTGTGCGACGGACACAGATAACCCAGGCATTCACATTTTTGAACTGCCGGTGATACGGATAAAATTAGATAATATAACGGGCTCCCGGTACTCCGACGGCAATGTTCCTAACACCAATCTCAACGGCAACGAGTTCAACGTCAACTACGCCAATCCCGACAATCGCAATGATAACTGGCGCGCCCGTTCCGAAGTCTCTAAGTAAAGGGGGCGCCGCCAGGCGCTTGGTTGCGCCTGGCGGCAATAGCGCACTAAAAACATGGATACTCAAAACCAAAAACTGATTGGGGGGGGGGTTAAAAGCCTTGATCTTTTCAGTGAAATAATTTCGCTTAAAAATTTGCTTTCAGCGTGGGATTATTTTAAACAAGGGAAAGCCAAAAAGCTTGATGTTATACTCTTTGAAAAAGAGCATGCAAGAGCAATTCGCGCCCTTCATGAAGAATTAAAAAAGAAAATCTATCACCACGCGCCCTATGAATCATTTTACGTCAAAGACCCGAAACTGCGCGCCATTAACAAAGCAACCGTAAGAGACCGGGTTTTGCACCACGCGATATTTGTAAAGCTATATCTTATTTTTGACAAATCTTTTATTTTTGATTCTTACTCATCCAGAGATGAAAAAGGAACCCATCGGGCAGTCAACCGGCTTAGTGCATTTGCCAATAAAGCTGGTAAAAATAACACGCGCAATTGCTTTGTCTTAAAATGCGATATCAAAAAGTTTTTTGATTCCATTGACCAGGATATTTTGATGGATTTGATTAAAAAACGGATAGGTGACAAAAATGTCCTTTGGCTGCTGCAAGAGATTATCAGTAGTTTTGCCAAGGGGCTTCCCTTGGGCAATGTTACCAGCCAGATTTTTGCCAATATTTACTTAAACGAATTGGACCAGTTTATAAAACGTACTCTAAAAATAAAGTACTACATCAGATACTGTGATGATTTAGTTATTTTGTCGGAGAACGTGGCATATCTGAAGGAATTAATTCCAAAGATTGATACGTTTTTACGGGATAATTTAAAACTATCTTTGCATCCCAATAAAATTGAAATCAGAAAATATCACCAGGGGATTGATTTTTTGGGTTATGTAAGCTTTCCGCACCATAAAATGTTGCGCGTGAAAACCGGCCATCGGATGTTTAGGAAATTAAACGCCAAAATAGCCGATTTTAAAGAAGAAAAAATATCAGCATCTTCGTTTCACCAAACTCTGCAATCATATTATGGAATGTTAAAGCACTGCGATTCTTGCAGCTTAGGAGAAAAAGTCATTGAGGCGTTGGGCGAGCACTTTTTCTAAAAAAAGAACCCCATCTGGTGATGGGGGCTTAGGCCTAGTTGACGGTGGTGCAATTTTTTGCGTTGGCCTTTTTGCCGGGATTTTTGGCGCGGAATATGAAGGTGCTTGCAAAGTTAGCAGTCTCTGTGGTAAACTGCTAATTGAATTAATTGGAGGTTTGTTATAATATAAAAAGTAATATGTCAGATGTTTAAAGGGTCTAGCGTCTAGGGTATAGGGTATAGTAAAAACGCAACATGGCGTTACGGCTAAACCCTAGACCCTAACCCCTAAACCCTAGCAAAATGATGCAACCAGGAGGGGCCAATTTTACCAACAAAGCGCAGGATGCCATTATGGCAGCCCAGCAAATCGCGCAGGAACGCGGGCAGCAGCAAATTGATGCCCTGCATTTGCTTATGGCATTGATGACCCAAGAAGGGTCGCTGGTTTTGACAATCTTGCAGAAAATGGGGGTTGACAATGAAGTCTTAAAAAAGAAAACCGAAAGCCAGATTTCAAAAATTTCCGCCATGCTCAACCCAACCTCGTTTGGCCAGTTTTACCTAACCCAGGACATGGCTAAGGTGCTGGATAAGGCTCGGCAGGAATCTATTAAAATGCAAGACGAATTTATTTCCGTTGAGCATTTGTTTTTGGGGCTGCTGGATGTAAAGAGTATGGCCCGGGAAGTGCTGGAAAAATCCATGATAAATTATGATGCAGTGCTGAAGATTTTGGCGCAGGTCCGCGGCGGTCAGCGCGTGACCGATCCCGAACCGGAATCAAAGTACCAGGTGATAGAAAAATACACCCGGAATTTGACGGATCTTGCGGCGGCCGGAAAAATTGACCCGATTATCGGGCGCGATAATGAAATCCGCCGGTTGATGCAGATTATTTCCCGCCGGACGAAAAATAACCCGGTGTTGATTGGGGAAGCCGGGGTGGGAAAAACCGCCATTGTGGAAGGCTTCGCCCAGCGGGTGGCCCGCGGCAACGTGCCGGAATTTTTAAAAAACAAAGAAGTGGTTTCGCTGGATTTAGGCCAGATTATTGCCGGCACCAAGTACCGGGGAGAGTTTGAAACCCGGATAAAAGCGCTACTGAAAGAAATTAGCCGGGCTCCGGACAAATATATTTTATTTATTGATGAACTGCATACCCTGGTTGGCGCAGGCGCGGCCGAGGGCGCGATTGATGCTTCTAATTTGTTAAAGCCGGCTTTGGCGCGCGGGGAATTGCGGGCTATCGGCGCCACCACCTTAAAAGAATACCAAAAATATATTGAAAAAGACCCAGCATTAGAGCGCAGATTCCAGCCGATTTATGTGCAAGAGCCCTCTATTGAAGATGCTACGGCCATTTTACGCGGCATTAAAGAAAAGTATGAAGTGCACCATGGCGTGCGCATCAAGGACTCGGCTATCAAGGCGGCGGTGGAACTTTCCAGCCGCTACATTGCCGACCGCTTTTTACCGGACAAGGCGGTAGATTTGATGGATGAAGCGGGTAGCGCCCTGCGCCTGGAAATTGAGTCTGAACCCCAGGAATTGGAAAAGTATGAAGAGGAAATCACCAAATTAGAAATTGAAAAACAGGCCTTAAAAAAAGAAAAAGATTCGGAAAAGCGGCTGAAAGTGATTGCCAAGGAACTTTCAGAGATAAAAGAAAAGGTGAAGGAGCTTTCCGCCAAGTGGAACGCCGAAAAAGAACTGATTAATAAAATAAAAAGCATCCGGGAGAAAGTTGACGCCTTGTATAACCAAACCGAAATTGCCCAGCGCGAGGCTGATTTGGAAAAGGTGGCGGAAATAAAATATGGAAAAATCCCAACCCTTTTAAAAGAACAAAAAGCCATTGAGCAAAAATTGGTGAAACTGCAAAAAACCCACCACTTTTTGAAAGAAGAGGTAACGGAAGAAGATGTGGCCCGGGTGGTTTCACGCTGGACCGGGATTCCGGTGATGCGCTTAATTACCGAAGAGGCTAAAAAACTGGAAGCCATGGAAGCCACGCTTAACCGACGGGTTATTGGCCAACAAGAGGCTATTAGCGCCATTTCTCGCGCCATTCGCCGGGCCAGAGCCGGCATTTCCGAGGAAAATAAGCCACTGGGAAGCTTCTTGTTTTTGGGGCCTACGGGGGTGGGTAAAACCGAAACCGCCCGGGCTTTGGCTGAATTTTTGTTTGACGATGAAAAGGCCATGATTCGCCTGGATATGTCTGAATATATGGAACGTCACACCGTTTCAAAAATTATCGGCAGTCCGCCCGGTTATGTGGGTTATGAAGAAGCGGGGCAGCTGACGGAAAAAGTCAGGCGCCGGCCATATTCGGTGATTTTGCTTGATGAAGTGGAAAAAGCCCACCCGGAGGTGTTTAACATTTTGCTGCAAACTTTTGAAGACGGCCGGCTGACCGATTCCAAAGGCCGCCTAGTTTCTTTTAAGAACACCATTATCGTTCTGACCAGCAACGTGGGGTCTGACTTTATCAATAAAATGTCGGCCATCGGGTTTTCCAGCCAAAAAGATGTAGCCGAACGCGAATCAATGAAAGATAAGGTGATGAATTCACTGCGCGACCAGTTTAGGCCAGAATTTATCAATAGAATTGATGAAATTGTCATCTTTAATTATTTGAAGGCGCCGGAAATAAAAAACATTGTAGACCTGGAAATGGCAAAAGTTCAGAAACGCCTGGCGGCCAAAGAAATCAGCATTAAAATTTCTGAAAAGGCGAAAGAACTACTTTTGAAAGAAGGGTACGATGCAAACTTAGGTGCTCGGCCGTTAAAGCGGGTTATCCAGCGGTTGATTTTAGACCCATTGAGTATTAAAATTGTTACCAACGAGATTGCTGAAGGTAGCAGGGTATTGATTGATGAAAAGGATGGCAGTATCACCTTTGAATTGCCACGGCTGCTGCCCAGGGCCATGGAACGTATTAAAACTAAGGTTTAGAAACTAAAAAGTGAAAGATTTCGAGGCTTGCCGACGAGGCATAGCCTGCGCGCTACGTCGAGGAGGCGTAACGAAGAAATCTTTCACTTTTTTGTTTCCCTTCGGGCGGGTAAATTTGGGCAAGATTCTTCGTTGTTACAAAACTCGTGTACCGCTATGGGTACACTTCGTTTCTGACGCCTTGAATCTTGCCCAAATTTACACCGCTAAAATTAGTTTTAATACGTTCCGTGGCCCTAATGGCTTCACTCGAAAAAGTTTCTTCAAGGAAGTAGCCTGCCCATAATTTAACCAAAAATAAACGCTTCAATCTATGCTTGGAGCGTTTATTTTGTATTGAAAACCACTCAAAATGGGAGTAATGTAGGTATAATTACCATTTAAAATTAAAATTTAATAAAATATGCCACAACAAGGAAATGAATGGTCAAAAAATTTAACAAATATTGATAAGGGGATCTTTAGGACTATCAATGGCAACTCTGACGAAATGATCGGAGTGGGCAGATGTATAAAGGCTGGTTTTCCGTGTTCGCGGGTAGATGTTACTAATGGCAGATATGATGCGATTATTGATGTGGGCAATAGCAGGTTACTAAGGATACAAATCAAAGGTACTTCCGGTGGTAGCGTAGGTCTTACGGGTGGCGGAAGAAGCGGGCAGCAAATCAATAGAGCCGTAGCTCAAAGGACATATAAATATTCTACTAAAGATTGCGATATTATACTTGTGGTAGATGGAAGGAGCGGTGAGTGTTATATCATACCGATTGGAGACACGGCGGAAATGGGCAAATCAGTATCGCTTAAAAAAATTGCTCGATATAAAGAAAATTGGGCCATTTTAAAAACAATGGCAGGCGTTGCTTAGGATGTAATTGCTGTTTTAATATTTTTTGCTATAGCTTCAATAACTGGCACGCTTACCGAATTACCGAATTGCTTGTATAGAGCAGAATCTGCTATTTTGGGTAATTTATAATCAACTGGAAATCCTTGTATGCGCGCACACTCGAAAGGAGTTAGTTTCCTGATGCCATTTTTATCTTTGATAATCGGCACATTATGGCCTCCTGTTCCCATGTTTGCCGTTAAAGTAGGGCAGACATTTTTCTTATTTTCTCTTACATACCTCCTGCGCCACTGATATACTTTTCCTCTTTCTTTAATGAAGTCCTTAAGCTTATTGAATAGAGGCTTCTTATTGTAATAGTATTTTTCTGGAACTTCACTTTCAAGCAAATCAGTGATTTTAGTTGTCAGCTCAACAGGTTCGGGGAACCTAAATTTTTCGTAGTGATCTTTATTTTTGAAACCGACGATATAGATGCGCTCTCTATTTTGGGGGATATTGCCATACTCCATACTATTGAGCACTTCTGCCTTTACGTGATAGCCAAGATTTTTGAGGGTTTTTTTAATAATTCCAAAAGTTTTTCCGTTATCGTGAGTTTTCAAATTTTTAACATTTTCAAGCAAAAATCCCTCTGGTTCCCGTTCATCTATTATTTTTGCCAGTCTGAAGAATAAATTCCCCCTTCCCTTTTCATCTCTAAATCCTTTTCTGTATCCAGCTATTGAAAAAGCCTGGCAGGGGAAGCCTCCTAATAGGAAGCTAAATTCCGGGAGATCATTAATTTCTATTTTGTTTATATCTTCTACTATCAACTTAGAATCTTTGAAATTCAAATCATAGGTTATCTTGCATTGCTTGTCAAAATCATTTGAAAAAACAGTTTTAAAGCCAGCTTTTTCGAAACCCAGCCTTAATCCGCCTATTCCAGCAAATAAGTCTAAAGTTGAAAATTGTTTTTTAGTTTGACCTTCAAGATCTCTTATGATTTTTATCACCACACCGCGCACTTCAACCTCTCTTCTATAAATAGGAAGCATCGTTTGATTAGCTGGTTGTAGCCTGAATCGGCTTTCTTCTTTGTAGATTTTTTTAAGAGTTGCTGAATTGTCATCAATTATAGCAACCACAGTTTGCCCATTTTCAGCAACGGATTGCTTCTTCAGGACCACTATATCTCCATCAAAAATTCCTTCGTCAATCATGCTGTCGCCAGATACTCTCAATGCATAATAGTCTTTTATTCTCCCTACCCCATTGCTTGGAATAGAAATGGTTTCTCCTAAAACTTCGATTGCTTCAATCGGTTTGCCCGCTGTTATCGTGCCTAAGAGCGGGATTTCTACAAAAGTTACATTTTTATCTTCGGGGATTTCTAATGATCTCGCCCGATAATCTGATTTGTTTAAGTATTTTTTTTCTATCAAGGAATCAACGTGCTGATGTATTGTTGATTTTACTAGCTTGAATCTCGTCCCTATTTCCCCAAGAGAGGGAGCATAGCCATTCTTTGTAATACGTTTTTTTATATATTCTAATATCTGTTTTTGTTTGGGAGTTAAGTTTGTTGACATAGAATTTTATAAAATGTTATTATTATGTAATTATACCGAACATTTACCGAACATAAAAGCCGGTCAATGTGGATAACTTTAATATCAAATTATAAAAATTAATGTATAAATAAAAACATGAAAGAAGAAATAAAATGTAAAATTTGTAAAAGTATTATTTTATTAAGTATTGTCGTTGTGGTTCATTATCCTATTTGTAGCGATTGCTCGGAAAAAGTTAGTACGCAACCCGATGTTCCTGTTGAGCAAAAACAAGATTTAGCTACAACAAAAATTTTTGTAGGCGGTGCTAGCACAACTATATTTACAACTAATTATGATATTGCTATTAATTATCAATAGACCATAAAATTGTGGTGCAAATTATTGCAAAGTGATAATATTAATAAATACTATTAAAATTTTTATTATATGATCTCAAAAATGCAAAAAACGTGGTTATGGATTTTCGGCGGGATGTTTTTAGTGCCGGAGGTGTTGTGGAGTCCGGTCAGTAACTTTATTTACTCTTTTTATATCGGCGGTAATACGCCAGCAATATTAAGAGATAACTTTTTAATTCATTCCGACTATAGAAAACTTGCAATAGTAGTAATCTTTATTCAGTGCCTAGGAGTTTTTTTAGGTTTTATTTTTTCATTAAAATTTTTAACAAATATAACTAAATTAACCATATCTGCCTTATTTTTTATTTTATTTATTATTTCTTTTTTTATCTTTTATGTTTTGTTAGCAACGATGAATATTTAAAATATGAAAAACAAAACTATATTTCTATATAGTATAGCAATATTTCTCTCCTTAGGGCTTGCGAATGTTAGTAGTGCGGCGACCATATTCACCGATGATTTCAATTCTTATGTTAATGGCAACGCACATGGACAGGGGGGCTGGATGGGTTTCGGGTCAGAAGAGCTTTTTACGATACAATCTTCGATTGTGAAAGAGGGATCAAGGGCACTGAAAAGTAGTGGTAATTTCCCCCAAATTGCTGTTGGTATTCATAAGAATGGTGTTTTAGTCCCAACGGGTAGGATTAAGTACTATTTTAGAGCCGATGAAGGTGCGCCTTATAGTGGGTTTAGGTTGTTGGAAAATTCTTCAGTAAAGGTTGAGGTGATTTTTAATATTGGCGCCCATACTGTTCATTATAGGAATAACTCTAGCCAAAACATCATCATGGGAAGTTTTAATGCAGACACATGGTATTCAATGGTTATCGAATGGCGTGATTCTGATAAAAAGGTTCGTTATCGTTTTAATGAGGGCGATTTTACGCCTTGGGTTTCTCCTATAAGTCCTTGGGCTTCGGGCCTGCACCGTATCACGTTGTATCGAAATGTTGGCGGCGCAACTTCACATGTTTACTATGACGACATACAAGATCCCATTACGAATAACTCAAAAACTCCGGCTTTGATTGTGCCAGGACTAATGGGAACGGAAATGAAGAATGGCAATGAATTACTGTGGGCGGATATTATTAGAATGGTTAATCCCCTGGATGCAGATAGCTTTATGGATCCACTTGCGTTTAGTAAAGATTTAATACCTTCTAATGCCAATGTTTTTGGGGCTGATATTATTAAGAATCCTTCAAACCTTTTCGATTACTCACAAGAATTGATTAATGAATTCGAATCCCATGGCTATGTAGAAAACCAAAACTTATTTACTTTTCCCTATGACTGGCGATATGGGGTGACGGGGAAGTATCTTGATGGAAAAACAAATGTTGATTTGTTGGAGCAAAAAGTTGCGGATATTTTAGTACAAACTGGCGCGGACAAAGTTGATGTTATTGCCCATAGTATGGGTGGGTTGATTGTAAAAAAATATGTGGTTGATAATATAGCAAGTCATCACATTGGCAAGTCTATCTTTGTGGGTGTGCCAAGTACCGGGGCTCCTAAATCGGTAAAAGTATTATTGCAAGGTGATAATTTTGGGGTACTTGGGCTTAATGATGCCGAAATGAAAAAAATTTCAGCTAATTTGCCCGCGGCGTATGACTTGCTCCCAAGTCAAAAATATTATGATGTCAAGGGCAGTTTTGTGAAAGTGATTGACCAGGGTGATTTATTAAATTTGCTTGATACTACCGAAACCAATTTAAATTACAGCCAGTTTGGAAACTTTATAACCAATGACCATGGCTTAAACGCGCAGGGCTTAACCAATGCCGGAAGTTTGCATACCCAGGCCTTTGATGATTTTGATATGCGAACTGCCGGAGTGGATCTGTATGCCATAGACGGTTGCAAGGCGGGGACCATTGGCACGATTATAGAAAACCGCCAGAAAAGTATTTTTGGCCAGAATCTGGTTGATTATAAAACGCCCAAATTTATACCGGGTGATGGCACGGTTCCCTTGGAAAGCGCCACCAATTTGCCCATTGATACTGCTAAAAAGTTTTATGCCCTAAAGGGGGAACATAGTAAAATGATGAGTCAAGATGGCACTCGCCAGCAGATTGTTAACTTATTGGCGGGCAGCAGTCTGGGTGTTGATGGCAATATTATTACTCAAAATATTGATGAGTGTAAGTTAAATGGCAAGGCCATTTCCGTGTTTAGCCCGATTGATATTTTTGCCACAGACCAAGACGGCAATAAATTAGGTTTGGCACAAGATGGCAGTATTTTTAATGAAATTCCCAATGCCGCGTTTGAAATCATGGGTAAACATAAGTTTTTGTATCTACCCACGGATGGTGGGCAGGTGTATGATATTAGCATACAGGGGACGGGTGAGGGGACGTATACCATTGGCAGCCAGGATATTGTTGACGGGCAGGTGGTGGGCGCTGACATATTTTCAAATTTGCCGGTGACGGCGGATTTGACGGGCACGGTTAATTTGGGTGGCGGGCAAACAACACTGACCGTACAAGAAAATTCAGAAAGCGCGCCCGAAACTATTTTGCCTTCGGCGATTGTGGTTGGCGACGCGGCCTTAGATGTGTTGCCACCGGTTTCTGTTGCTACCCTTTCCGGAATCGCGGGCCAAGAAGGATTTTATAGAAGCGATGTAAGTGTTGAGATCAATGCCACTGACGAAAATTCAGGCGTGTTGGCATTGCATTACAAGATTGATGGCGGGGCGTGGCAAAGCGCGGCCGCCGCCGCGGCCGCGCTTACCTTCACCACCGCAGGTGAACATATTATTACTTTTTTTGCCACCGATAATGCGGGCAATAATAAACAACAACAAACCCTAAATTTTACCATTGATAAAACCGCGCCGGAGGCGGTAATTGAATTTGACCCGGTGGGCAAAGACTTGAAATTTTCGGCCCAAAATGACCCCGGCGCCGTTGTGGTTGACAATGATAATGTCATAACCCTGGCTGACCAAGCCGGCAATGTAACGCAAATAACCTTAAAAAATAAAAACCGGAAAATAACCAGAACGGCGCGCATTGATTTGCTTACCTACAATGGCGCGCTCGCTGACATTGGCAGTAACATGATGGTGCATGCCTGGATGGCGGATAAAAATGGGGAACTATCAACCCTGGTTCAGCAAATAATCTTTAAAGATGACTTTCATATCCAGACAATCTTTAACGGTAAAACCACCATGGTTGTTGGTAAAGATTCCTCGGGTCGAATTTACGAAACATTCAGCGGTTTAAAAATGATCAAAATTTCAACCAACAAAGGGGGATTTGGGTGGAGTTATTAAAAAATAAATTATCCACAGCCCAGCCTGTGGATTTTTGTTGTAGATGAATTGTACAATAAAAGAACAAGATATGAGAAAAGTTTTTTTGGCAGTAGCAATTTTTTTGGCGCTGTCTGCTATTTTCTTTTTTGAAAAAGAGATTATTTTTGGCGCGGCCTTGGGTTCAAAGGCGTTTATGGCGAGCCTGAGCTCTTTTAATGGGCAGCCGGCAAACAAAACGGACATTCCTACTTTTTTTGAAACACCACCGCAAGAAAATGAACCGGCGGCTGTGAGAAATGCAGATGCCCAAGAAGTTGCTTTGACATTTGCGCCTAAAAGTACCCAAGACAGCCCCGCCCAAGCCCAAAGAGATGATATTGTGAAAAAAATTGATGTTTTGCAGGGGCAAATTCGGGATCTGGAGTATCTTGAGCCTAAGGTCATTGAACCGGCCAATGAAAATGTTTTGGCTTCGCAACCACCCCCAAAACCAGTTGCCCCGATTACGGTGGTTCCGCAGGATAATCCCGTACATGTTACTGCCACCAGCCAAATCAGCGTTACCTATCCTAAAATTTTAATTTCAGAGGTGCAGATTGGCGGACTGGCCGACTCAAAACAGGAATTTGTGGAATTATATAATACGGAAGGTGTGGAAGTTAGTTTGGATGGATGGTATTTACAGCGCAAAACCAAAAATGCTACCAGCTTTTCTACATTTGCCTCAGCTGCGTTATTTTCCGGTAAAAAGATACCCGCCCATGGGTATTTTTTGATTGCGCGAGAAGAGGCGGGTTTTGTGGCTGGTATTTTTATAGATAATCCGTTGACCGAAGATAACACGCTGGCTCTTAAAAATCCGGCCGGGGAAATTTCTGATAAAGTGGGATTTGGAGATGCCGGCGATTATGAATTATTGGCCGCCACTAACCCCGCCGAAGGTCAGAGCATCAGCCGAAGAATGGTTTCGGGCGAGCTCCAGGATACTAATAACAACCAATCCGATTTTGAGATTGGCCAGCCAACGCCTCGGGCAAAAAATGTGGCGTATATAAGGGAGCCCGAGCGAACACTTATGCCCGAGGCACCTGCGCCGCCTCCGGCGGCGCAGGAATATTTGTTTAAAAAAGTGTTGATTCATGAAGTCCAAACTGAGGGGCAAACTGTAAAAGACGAATTTATTACTTTGTATAATCCCAACGATGTGGCGGTGAATTTGCAAGGTTTTGCTTTAAAAAAGAAAACCGCCGGTGGTACGGAAAGTAATTTAGTTTCTTCGGCCGCTTTTACGGGAAGTATTGGTTCTGGTGGATATTTTCTGATAGCGCCCCAAGCTAATGATGACGGAACAGAAAATTACACCGGTTCTGCGCTGCCTGATTTGAGGTATTCGGGCAGTAGTTTTTCTATTGCTGACACCAATGTGATTTTATTATACGATGCCAATGGTGCGTTGGTTGATGAGGTCATCGCCCCTAAAACTCTCGCGTCAGAAGATTTGCCCGCAGATTATCCGGCTGACCCGTCTGCTGACCCGCCCGGTTCCCAGGATTCGCCCGAATCGCAGTTGGCCATTGTTATTAATGAAATTGCCTGGATGGGAAGCGTGGTTTCGGTCAATAAAGAATGGATAGAACTTTTTAATCCGGGTAGCCAGGCAGTCAGCCTTTCGGGCTGGAAATTGCAAGCGGCCGATGGCGCGCCGCTTATTGAGCTTTCGGGTTCCATTGAAGCGCAGGGATTTTATTTGCTGGAAAGGACGGATGATGATTCTGTGCCCGATGTTGTCGCAGACCAATTATATACGGGCGCCCTGGCAAATGCCGGGGAATATTTGTATCTTTACGGTGCTCAAGGAAATGTGGTTGATGAAGTGGACTGTAGTACCGGTTGGTTTGCGGGCAACAACACGACCAAGCAAACTATGCAGCGTAAAGACACACTCTTATTGGGAAGTAGCGCCGATAATTGGCAAGCCAGTATTGACGTGGGCGGATCGCCCGGCCAACTTTAGCAAGTAAAAAAGTCACCGGCGAGTGCTGCGCGATAGGGCGCGGTATTTTTTTGGCTCATTTTTCCCCATGTCCTATCTTTGACTTTACCGAGATTTTTTGATAAAATTCTAAAATTACATGGACAATAATTTCATAAAAATAATCAACGCTACCTACAAGCTTTTGGATTTTTTTCCGGAAGGGGATCCGCTTAAAAATAAAGCCAAAGAAAAGACACTTTTGATTATGGAAAAACTGGCCGCAGTTCTGGTTGATTCTACGTTGGATGATGATATTGGCATGCTCCAATATTATTTGGAACTGGCCAGAGCCCAGGGCTGGATACATGACATTAACTTTTTGATTGTTAAAAAAGAATGGGAACTCATTAAAAAACAAATTCCCAATTCCCAATTTCCAATTCCCAATAAAAACTTAGATGACAAAAAATTAAAAACAAATGAAATATTTAGCCCAAAAGTACGTCCTAAGGGTATTACTTCAGAGAATTATTCCGACCGCCAAGAAAAAATTTTAAAAATACTGAATCGCAAGAAAAAGGTACAAGTGCAAGATATTATTAAGGAAATGCCCAATGTGACCAAGAGAACCATCAGGCGTGATTTGGATGATTTATTAAAAAAGGGAAAAATCACGCGGATGGGAGAATTTAACCAGGTTGTTTACCAAAAAATTGATGGGACACACCTTATTTCATAATGTCCTAACAAGACTTGATAATGTCCTATCAATGTGATACTATCTATGGATACTCATAAAGAACAATTCAGCCTTATTTACGACCAATATATTGATAAAATATATCGGTTTGTTTATTTGAAGGTTAGTTCCCAGGAAACGGCTGAAGATATCACCTCGCGGGTATTTACTAAGGCGTGGGAGGCCTATCAAAAAGGCCAAGCCATTGAAAATATGAGAGCGTTTCTGTATAAAATTGCCGGGAATATGGCCATAGACCATTATCGCCAAAAAGATCGTAAAGCAACCGTGTCTACTGAAAGCGTGCCGCAATTGATTGATGATAGGACAAATATTCACGATAGAGCGGTGCTGAATGCTGATATGGACGCCATCAAGGCGGCCTTGGCTAGTGTGAAGCAAGAATACCAGGATGTGATTATTTGGCACTATTTGGAAGATATGCCAACAGAGGAGATTGCCCAAATGACGGGCCGGCCGGCCGGAACAGTGAGGGTAATGATCCACCGAGGTCTGGAAATGCTTAAAGATCAGCTTATTGAAGAAGCTTAGTAGCTGTAACAAAAAAATGGGTCTGGCGTCGTAACTGTAATGCAAGAACAAGAACTCATTACTAAGTTAAAGGAACTCAAAAACATCAGCCCAAGGAAAGAGTGGGTGATTTTGTCTAAAATCCAAATCTTAGATTCGCGGAATCACGCGGAAATTTACGCCCAAAAACGCGGAATTGCAGCTGGGCTACAGGGTTTATTGGGGATGGTTTTTCAAAGAAAATTTGCTTACGCTTACGCGGCTTTAGCTATTTTGTTGGTGGGCTCGGTAGGTATTATGCAGTTTGATTTGTTGGGTAATCAGGGAGTTCAAGTTGCCTCCCAGGCCGCAATCATAGAAGCGAAAAGCAACGTGGAAGTGTTTAAAGAAAAATCAAAGGAATTAGCCATAACAGCAAAAAGTGATCCGGTTGCCGTTTCGTTGGCAGTTGATAACGTGAAGGCCGCCGCCAAACAGTTAACCGAAATTATTAAGAAAGACCCGGGCGTGGCAAAAGAAATAGCGCTGGAAATCAATAATAATAAAACCTACCTGGATGTGCAAGGCTCAGCCGAATTGAAAGCCACTTCAAATGATTTGTACAAAACCGTGGCAGAACAGATGATTAAAGATTTAGAGGCAACCAGTTTGACCGAAAGCCAACAAGAAGCCCTGGATATTGCCAAAGAATTGTATGACAAAGAGCGATACACAGACGCATTAGAAAGTATCTTATTATTGAGCATGGCGATAAAGAGTAATTAAGAACCTTCCGTAAATTGCGAAAACCTTTTTAAAAAGGTTTTCGCAATTTACGGAAATAATACCATTAACAATTGACGAGTCGCTAAATATAGTTAAATTATTCGCGAGTGGGTTTTGACAATGAACTTCGTTGTTAATACGTAAAACCGCGAAATTTAGAACCCCGCAAGGGTTCACCGCCAAAGCTCGCTTTGCGAGCCCAAACGAATACTCTGGGATTTAACTATTAATCGGTCGATGCGACGAGAAATATAGTCCAAATAATTAAAACACTACAAAATAATAATAAAATGAATATAAGAAAAACAATTATCTCAGCCACAGTCGCTTTGACTATGGTTGCCATGATTGCTCCTGCGACAGCTGGCGCTTTGACCGTTGCCGATTTGCAAGCCCAGATTAACGCATTGATGGCCCAATTGGCCTTATTACAAGGTCAAACAAGCGATACCGGAGGAACTCCTTCGGCTTGCATTGGCATCACCTTTACTAGGAATTTGGCCGTTGGATCTACGGGTTCAGACGTTAAGTGCTTACAAGCGCTTATGAACGCTTCGGCTTCAACCCAAGTTGCAGTATCGGGAGCAGGATCACCTGGCATGGAAACATCCTATTTCGGTGGATTAACCTTAATAGCTGTTAAAAAATACCAGACTCAGCAAGGATGGACGCCTGCAAACCAGGTTGGTCCACTGACGAGAGCAAAATTGAATGCTTGGTTGTCTGGTTCAACTCCAAGCCCAACACCATCACCAACACCAACGCCAGTTCCAACCGGAGCAGGCCTTTCAGTAATGTTGGCCTCAAACAATCCGATGACCGGAACCATTGTTGACGGACAGGCTTTGGCCCCGTTAGCCGCGTTAACCTTTACCAATGGCGATAACGCCGAAGTAAAAGTGACCGGTTTGAAATTGAAGAGAATCGGAGTTTCAGCCGATGCTTCTTTGACAAATGTCTATTTGTTCAACGGAGCCACTCGGTTAACTGATTCCGCTTCAGTTTCCAGCACCATGGTTAACTTCACCAACACTGCCGGAATCTTTACCGTTCCTTCAATGGGTTCTGTAACGATTTGGGTATTGTCTGACGTTAATGGAACTTCCGGAGAAACGGTTGGCATGCAAGTTGTTACATCATCTGATGTAACCACCAATGCCAGCTCTGTAAAGGGAACATTCCCAATTACCGGAAACTTGATGACTTTGGCCACCGGAACTTTGGCAGGAGTAGAGTGGAACGCTACTACAACCCCAGCCGAAGCTTCAATTGACCCACAGGATGGTTACACTGTTTTCCAAAACAGCGTGATTGTTACAACTCGTGCGGCCGATATGACCAGAATCAGCTTCAAAAAGACCGGTAGCGCTAGCAATACCGATTTGCAAAACTTCAAACTCTATGTTGACGGAGTGCAAGTTGGCCAGACAATGCAATTGTCTTCATCTAGCGTATTGGATGCCGGAAGCTATGTAACCTTTGATTTGTCAGGCGCTCCAAAAAGATTGGAAGCCGGAACCAGGGTTATTAAATTGGTAGCCGACGTTATTGGTGGCTCAAGCTTGACTTTCACCATGCATTTGTGGAATTCAGCTGATGTGACCGTTGTTGACACGCAGTACAATGCGAATATCTTGTCTGATTTGGTTTCAGACGCCTCATTTACTAAGCGCTCAACCGGTGAACAGACCATTAATTCCGGAACCATTACCGTTACCAAAATGACAACTTCTCCATCAGGAGATATTGTTGACGGAGCTTCAAATGCTTCTCTGGCGAAATTTGAATTGAAAGCCGCCGGTGAAAAAGTAAAAATTGAAACATTATACATTTCAGTTATCGGCAGCACTTCAGGAATTTCCGGATTAAGGAATGGAGCACTGTATGCCAATGGCGTACAGATTGGAAGCACCACTACTTTGTATGATCCGGATGATTCAGGAAATGACTACACTACTTTCAGTTTAGGTTCTTCATTGATTGTTGAACCAGGAAGCCCGGTAACCTTGGAAGTCAAGGCTGACGTTTACGATACCGGAACTTCAGATACCACTAACTCAATTGTTACGGATACTACCCTTAAGGTAAGAATTGAAGGAGCTTCAACCAACAATAACGCAACAGGGTTAACCTCTGCGACTACGTTGGACGTTCCTGCATCTGACACTGATGCCAATACCTTAACCGTTAAGCAAGGTACCTTGACATTAGCCAAGTACACCGCTTACACCAATCACACCGTAGTTGCTCCGGTTACTGCCTACAAAATGGGTCATTACACCTTAACTGCAGCTACTTCAGAAGCGGTTAACTTGACGGCCATTAACGTTGCCGTAGACGATGTTAGCGGAGAATCCAATAACATCTATGTAAAGTACGGAGACCAGACCACTTCGGTTAAGTCAACCGTTGCCGCAACCAATTCATGGTCAATTAACTACAACTTGCCAGCCGGACAAACCATTGACGTAACTGTCTATATGGATGTCAGGTCAACCATGGGTTCTGGAGACGGAGTTGTTACTGTTGACGTTGATGGAACTACCACCAGTTCTGCGGTAGCCGCCAATTCTGCAGCAGTAGCCGGCCAAACGATTAGCTTCAGCACCGGCGCATTCGCCAGTACGTTTGATGGTACGCCTCAAAACCAAATTGTATCCGGCAATCAGTCGGTCTTGGCAGGAAGGTTCAAGTTGACCTCTTCTTACGAGAACTACACGGTTAGGGAAATGAGGTTTACGGCCAACAGCAATGCGATCGTGATTTCTTCTGCCACTTTGAAAGATACCGCCACGGGCGCCACATTGGCTACCATGCCAGTCAGCTCTTCAGGTGACTTCAGATTCACCGGTTTGAGCATTGCGGTACCTACTTCTACTTCAAAGAGAGTAGATTTGTACTACAACTTGATCGCCGATCCTTCAGCCACCAACGCAAGCTGGAATCTTGATACTAAGGCTATTATGACTTACACCAAGTATGCTGATTCCCAGGGCGTTGAAACCGAAGTTGATCCGCCAACGGCAGCTTCAAACACAGCCAACAAGACCATTGTCTACAAGGCTGTTCCAACATTGGGCAGTGTTAACCTGACCAATAGCACCCTGATTAACGGAAGCCCGGTAGATTTGTATAAGTTTACAATCGCCGCTCCGACGCAGGGCACAATCCACATGAAGCAGTTCAAGATTGACTTGGGCTGGTCTGATGGAGAAGGAGGTACTGATGCCCTTGAATTAGAGTCCTTAAAGCTCTATGAAAACGGTGTTGATATCACTTCAACGGTAGCTATTACCGGAAACTTGACCGGAGCGACCGTAGAAAGCACCAGCGGAGTTAGTGAACTGGATACCAAAATCGTAGTAACTTGGGACGGAGATACTGAAGAATCAACTACTTCAGCCGGCTCAACCACTACCTACACTCTACGGGGTACTCCACAAGGATTTAACGTAACCGACGCTGCAACTTATGCGGCATCTGACAGCGTTTCCTTGCAGTTTATTCCTGATACTGCGGCCCAGACATTAACGTACAATTTCTTGAACTTGGGTACGGCGTCACCGACCAACTTTGTAAGATTGTTCTCTTCATCTACGGCAGATGCTTCAGCTGAAGACGCAAACCTCATTTGGTCTGATGAGTCGGCAGTTGCCCACTCACCGGATGATGATGCTAGCACCAAGGATTGGTCCAATAGCTACCTGTTCAATACCATTGACAGCGAAGCTTGGACTGACTAGTTGCTCACCGAATGAAACCCTTGCTCTGCGGCGTTTAGCCGGGGCTTAAGGGAAAAACAAAAAACCCGCGAAAGCGGGTTTTTTGTTTTTCGTGCCGGATTTATCGCTGAAGATAACTTTGCCAATATTCTGCCGGCAATGTTTTTATGAATTCTTCTACGCCTTCCCGTGCCTTTGGGTTTATACCTAAAATAGCCAGAGCGTGCCGCCAGGCCTGGTCATATTGTTTCAATTGGTAACAAATCTTGGCCAATTCCCAGCGGTAGCTGGCGTTGGCGGGATAGTCGGCCGCCAGTTGAAGGTAAATAGCTTTGGCTTTGGAAAGTTCTTGCTGGGGGCCCGGTTGCAGGTAAATAAAGGCCAGCGACGATTTTAAAATGGAGTCGTTGGGACGTTTGCCCAGTAATAATTTGATGAAGGGGATGGTTTCGGGATTTTCAGGCTGAAGCTTGAAAACTTCCAGCGCCGATTCGCCGGCTTTGACATAGTCTCCGGCTTTATCGTATAAAAATGCCAAGACTGCGTGTATGCTGGCAGCTTCCTCTTTATTCTCGTAATATATCGGGACTTGTTCGTAAGCTAATACCGCCTCTTTCCAGTTTTTCTGGCTCATATAGGCGATGGCTAATTGTTTATAAGGAGGTTTTTCGTAACCGTTTTTTACTGCCAATTCAACGTTTTTTTTGCCTTCTAATTGGTTTCCTAAAAATACTTGCGCAACCCCCAGATGCCAATAGCATTCGCCAAACCGCGGGTCTATAGCAATGCAATCATGGGCGGTTTTTTCCATAGCAGGGTAATCTTGGGCGATTAAATAACTTTTTTCCATTTGGGCAAACGCTTCCTGCCGCCCAGGGCTTAAGTCAATGGCTTTTTGCAAATACCCAATGGCTTCCCTTAGAAGGTTTTTTTTGGCATCAGAGTTTTCTTCCCGGGCGGCCAGCACATTGGTAAAGCTGCCCATAAAAACCCATATTTTTGAAAATGACGGCTGGATGGTCCCTGCGGTTTTTAGCAAGGAAACCATTTTTTGAGAGTATTCCACTTCTTTTTCCGGTTCAATAAAGGCGCAGTTGCTTACCACTTCAGAGTATTTTACAATAGCGTAAGGTCGCATGATGCCCGATCGTGACCAGTCTTGGCTGTTGGCGATGGCAAATGCTTGTTGGCAGTGTTTTTCGGCAGCTAAGTTTTTAGCTCGTACGATTTTTTCATTGAGATATAAGGGTTTGATATTCCAAAACCAGGAGAAAATAACCAAAACTGCCAAGGCCGCAATTGCCGGCAATTTTTTTTGAAATATCGTATGTTGCACAATGGGCAGAGCGATTTTTTCTTGCTTTAAGGTAATGAGGTAAAAAGCGTATCCGATAAAAAAGAAGGAAATGATGTATGTGGCAAAGCTGTCAAAGTTAAAGAAGAGGACAATAAGGTATCCGATGAACATCGCCTGGAGGGCGTGGATTCTTAATGGATTGTCTGCGTAGGCCTCATCTTTCTGTTGGTTGCGTTTGGCAATCGTAAGTCTTGCGAAAAGAACGATCCAGAAAGCAATGTACAGCAAGGCGGAAAAGATGCCTGAGTTTACCGCAACATCCAGAAAGATGTTATGAGGCTTGTCCCATAACAGTTTTGGCGTGGCGAAGGGGGTGGGATCGTAGTATTTCTCAAATCCGATATAAAAATTTTCGGGGCCCCACCCCAAAAGAGGCCTGTCTTTTATCGCTTGCCAGGTCATTTTCCATGCCGAAAGCCGCGTTCCGAAAATATCTTGGGAGATTCTTTGCAAAGATACCCGGCTTGAGACAGTTTTGAGGATATTATTTTTTTCGCCCAGTTGGGGCAACAGGTTAAACATAGCCACCACCAGCACTGAACACAGTAAAATGGCGACCGCGGCTATTTTAAGCACTTTCATTTTATGGGAATAGGGGAAGAATAAGAAGAAGTATAGAAATCCTGCCAATAATCCAAGATAGGCCGCCCGAGAGCCAGTAATGAAGATAGTAGACGCAAACAAAAGGAACAGCATGCCGTAAGCTATTTTTATTTTCGGGCTTTTGCCTTGGATAAAAAATGTGAACGAAAGGAAGGTCAAAAACAGCATATAGATTGCCAAAATGGTGGAGTTGCCCAGAAATGAGGGGGCAGAGCCACCTTCATAAGCAATAAAAATGTTCTTAAAGACGTTAAAGTACTGCGCTAACGCCAGCAGTGAAGCCATAATGCCCGCGGCAAAGAGCATATGGAATAACCTTTGCCATTGGCGCTTATTAATGAAAAGCGCCAGCAAGACGGCAAATATAAAGTAACACACCATGCTTAATACGCCACCGGCACGGGCAGGAGAGCCGAAGATGCTAAAAAGAATATCTTGGGAAAATACCGTGGCTGCCAGCAGGGTTGCAAAATAAGCTACCAAGATTATCAGCGGTCCATACAAGGATGTGTTCCAAGCGGGCAATTCCAGGCGGAGGTCTTTTTTATAGAAAAATTTAAAGAGTAATACACCAATCAAGGTGATAACGATCACCCGAAATAGCATAACGCGCGTCCAGTCAGAAGGTTGGAAGCTTGGGGGGAGAACCAGGATGGGCAAGAATAGGGTAACAATAAAAAACCAGCATACTAGGCTTGATCCATTTTTTTCGTATGGCATAGGGTTGTTTTTCATGTAAGCTTATGATATAAATAAAACATTAAAAAGGCAAATTTTCCAGGTAGTTTTATGAAGAAAATAGTAATAACTTCGGGGTTTTTTAATCCCTTGCATGTGGGCCATGTTAGTTTGATACGGGAAGCTAGGAATTTAGGAGACTATTTAGTAGTGATTGTCAATAACGATGAGCAGGTAAAAGTAAAGGGAAGCGCTGAATTTATGCCCGAAAATGAGCGCATGGAAATCATTAGGACTTTGCGTTCGGTGGACGAAGTTTTTTTATCTGTTGATAAGGATGGATTTATCCCGGAAAGCTTGAAGGCAGTGGCACAACGGTATGCTGGGGATGAATTAGTGTTTGCCAAGGGTGGGGATCGGAATTTTGATAATCTTCCCGAGAGCGAAAAAAAGGTATGTCGGGATTTTAATATAACTGTTGTTAACAACGTGGGCGGGGGCAAGGTGCAAAGCTCATCCTGGTTATTGCAAAGCGTCCAGAAAAAACATGTCAACTGACTATAAAAAAGTATTGATTACCGGTGGCGCCGGGTTCATCGGAAGCCATATTGCAAAGAAATTATTGGAAAAGGGATTTTCCATACGTCTTTTTGACCTGAATTTTGCGAATCAGGAAATTCTTTGGCAAAAACTGGGCATATTCGGGTCTGTAGAAAAGATAACCGGCGACATTTTAGATAAAGAGGCGTTGGGAAAAGCCGTGCAGGGATGTGATTTTGTCATCCATGCGGCCGCCATGCTAGGGGTGAAAAATACCGAAGAGCATAAATTAGAATGTTTGAACGCGAACCTCTTGGGAACCATTAATGTGCTGGACGCTTGTGTTAAGGGAAACATCAAGCGGCTGGTTTTCACCTCTTCTTCTGAAGTTTATGGCGAAGCCCTTAATCCGCCTATTGTAGAAACCAGCCCAAGGAGTCCGGTATCTCCTTACGGGGTGAGCAAATTGGCTTCGGAAGAATATATCAAGGCGTATAATCAAAAATATGGTTTGGAATTTTCTGTTGTGAGATTTTTCAATGTTTATGGCCCCGGCCAGGTGGCTCAGTTTGTCATGCCCAGGTTTATCAAGAATGTGCGTCAAGGAGAGTCTCCGGTGCTGTACGGCGACGGCTTGCAGGTGCGGGCATTCTGTTTTGTTGAAGATGCTGTAGAAGGCGTTTATAAAGTGTTAAACCAGCCGGCTGCCAAGAACGAAATTTTTAATATCGGCAATGATGCCGAACCTATTACTATGAAAGAATTAGCCCAAAAAGTTATCGCCGTTTCAGGTAAAGACATCAAGCCAGTTTTGGTACCCATGCAAGATTCAGACCGGGAAGTTTCCCGTGAAATTGTCAAAAGGATTCCTTCTGTGCAAAAAGCGCGCCAGGTACTTGGCTACGAGCCAAAAGTTTCCGTAGATGAAGGCATTAAAAAGACCATGGAAATTGATTATATTATTGATAATTGGACAAAACCATAATACTATTTATGAAAAAAGAAACATCAATAGGGCAGAGAGTCGGTATTTTGGGGTATGGCGAAATAGGCCAGGCGATTGCCAAGTTTTATACCCGTCCCCTTGTAAAAGATTTAACCCGCGATGACGGCTTGAAGGGAGTTGATATTTTGCATGTGTGTATTCCGTATAGCAAGGATTTTATCAAAATAATCCATAGGGAAATTGCTAGCTTGCAACCAAAACTCACCATCATTCATTCTACGATTGTCCCCGGGACGACCAAAAAATTAGCTGATGCATTCTCGGGTATGGTGGTTCATAGTCCGGCCCGTGGCGTGCACCCCAATTTATATGAAGGTATAAAAACATTTGTAAAATATATCGGAGCCGATGTTGAACAGACCGGACTGATTGCCAAAAAACACTTGGATGGATTGGGCATTACCACCAAGCTTTTTGTGCCTTCGGTGACCACGGAAGTGGGCAAATTACTTGATACAACGTATTACGGCCTAGCCATCGCCTGGCATGGTGAGATGAAAAAACTATGCGATAAATTGGGGGTAAATTTTGAAGACGCGGTTACCGATTTTAATACCACCTACAACGAAGGCTATAAAAAACTCGGTAAGCACCACGTAGTCAGACCTGTACTTTCCGCCCCCGATGGGCACATTGGCGGCCACTGTGTAGTGCCAAATGCGAAGCTTTTAAGCCAGCACATGAATAGCAAGGTCATCGACTTGGTCTTGGACTACCAGAAGAAAGTTAAGGGGGCATGAAGGAGCTGTTAAACAACACATTAACAAGGTGATCAAAAATTTTTTTTTCAAAAATATTGGCATACGCCAGATGGTCATCAAGAACGCGTTTTGGCTGGGCGTAGCCGAGGTTGTTTCGCGCCTGGTGGAATTTGCACTGATTATCCAGGTTGTCCGGGTTTTGGGCGTAGCCGAATTCGGTAAATTCACCTTTGCCTTAGCTTTTGTGTCTGTGGTGGCAGTCATATTTGATCTTGGGCTTTTTAATACCATCACCCGCGAGCTTTCTTACGGTAGCGCTGCGGAAAAAGATTATCCGGCTATTCTGTCGCTTAAGTTGGTCTTAAATGTTACGACGTTTGTTTTCATAGTGGGCGTTTCTTTTTTGGTGACCGGCGACAGCGGCAGCCGGCTGGCTTTTTGGATGATGGGGATATTTGTTTTGGTGAATGATTTTTTTTCCGTATTGTACGCTTTTATCCGAGCCCGCCAGAAAATGGAATTTGAGGCGGCGGCCAAAATTATTCGTTCATTGGTATTGGCAGGCGTTGTTTCGTGGGTTATTGCCCGGTTTCCGTCCCTTGGAAACATCAGCTTAGGGTACGTTATCGCCAATGCGGTTGCCTTGGCGGTCGTGTTGCTGTTGTTCCATGTAAACGTTCAACATGTAGTACTGCGCTTTCATACCGGTACCTGGAAAAAGCTGCTGGCCATTTCCTGGCCACTGGGCCTTGCGGCGGTGTTCGGAGCTACGGTCATATCCGCCGATTCTATTATGATGGGTTACCTGGGGCAAACAACAGAAAACGGCTGGTACAATGCCGCGCAAAAGTTGATATCGGCCATAGTGATTGTGGCAACCCTTATTTCCATGAGTTTTTATCCGTTGTTAAGCAGGTTGTTTCACGAATCAAAAGAATTGTTGCAGCGGGCGTGGAATTACTACATGGAGGCCATGATTATTCTAGCGGTTCCCGTGGTAACGGGCGGGTTTTTCCTTGCACCCCGTATTATCCCATTTATTTTTGGCGATGGGTTTGAGCCATCCATTGTGGTATTTAGGGTATTGATATTCGTAGCGGGAATGAGTTTTATCTGTTATCCTTACATTACCATCCTGATTGTTTCCAGACAGCAGGCAAAGTATGTCTGGGTCAATATGGCTGGAGCTGTTGTAAGTGTTATGCTGAACGCAGTCTTGATTCCACGATACTCGCTATACGGAGCCTCGGCGGCCGCCATCGCCACTTATGTGGTGTTGCTAGTGCTAAGCGCGGGTTTTTCCCGACGATTTACGTCCGTTGCCATTTTCAATGCCAGGATTTTTAACATTTTTTTACTATCGGCTGCCGCCAGTTTTGCCATGGTGTTGTTAGTGTATCAGTTGATCGGGTTTGGCGGCAATATTGTTATGGGTATAGTCTCTGGAGTTGTAATATATGCAGTAATCTTATTGACAGCATATAGAAATATTTCATGGTCAAAAGTAAGTTAACAGACTATTCTTCAAATGTCTATTCCCAATTCGGGGAGGACGGGATTACCGGACAGATTTTTCGTGTTATCGGGGTGGCGTCCAGGATTTGCGTTGAAATCGGCGCCTGGGACGGATTTCACCTCTCCAATACTGCCAACCTGTGGACAAAAGGGTGGCGGGGTATTTTGATTGAGTCGCGCGGAAAGCGGTTCCAGCAGTTGATGGCAAACACGAAGCCCTATCATTGCCATTGCATTCATGAACATGTTGAGCCTGAAGGTGAACATTCCCTGGAAAGTATTTTAGAAAAAGCAGGCATTACCGGGGATATAGATCTTTTGTCCATTGACGTCGATGGAGATGATTACCATATTTTCCAAGGTTTAAAGAAAATATCCCCGCGGGTAATTATTTGCGAATATAACCCTACAGTTCCTGTGCACATGGAATTGGTTGCCAAGCAGGGAAGTTACTTTGGGGCTTCGGCGCTGGCTTTGGCGAACCTGGCTAAATCAAAAGGGTATTTTCTGGTGGCCGTTACGGATGTGAACTGTTTTTTTGTGCGGTCTGAATACGCGGGAAAATTTGCAGGTTATGATACCGATTTGACTTCGCTTTTTTTGGGCAACCATCTGGTGTATGCCATTACCGACTATAGCGGAAAGTATATGTTTTCCCAAGAACCGAAATACGGCTTCACTCGTCCCTCCTTGCAACTATTTGAAAAGGGAAGCGTTTTTTATGCAACCTTCAATGCGCAAGCGTCAGTCTTGCGTATGAGGCGGTTGGCAAAACGCTTGATCCCTGATTCTTGGGTGCAAGGCGCGCGGAGTAATGGGCCGGTAAATTGGCTTCATCAAAAAATTTGGGAAGTGACCGGAAAGCCCGGTTCGCCTCCGCACCGTGTTAAGCAACTCGTTATCAGGGAATATCAAAAAAAGTATAACGTCCGCTTGTTGGTGGAAACGGGTACTTATTTGGGAGACATGGTATATGCCCAGAGGAAATTTTTTGATCGGATTGTTTCCATAGAACTGGGGGAAAAGTTGTTTGCTGGCGCAAAAAAACGGTTTCAGAATAATCCTGCCGTTAGTATTCTTCATGGCGATAGCGGGTTGGTTCTGCAAAAACTAGTGTCAACGATAAAAGAGCGATCCATATTTTGGTTAGACGGCCATTATTCGGGCGGCATTACTGTCCGGGGCAAGAAAGATTCGCCAATTTTTGAAGAACTGGCCACAATTCTTTCTAACAATTTCGGACACATTATTTTAATTGATGATGCGCGGTGTTTTACGGGTCATAATGGTTATCCAACACTGCCGGAGCTTCGGCAATATATCCTGTCAAAAAATAACCAATATAAGATTGAAATAGAAGATGATATGATAAGGGTGGTACCATGAAAATTTTATATGTAGCCCAACAATATGACTATGGCGATCCCGCCCGCGGGCTCAGTTTTGAGCACTGCAACTTTTACGATTCTTTAAAAAATATGGATCATGGGACACACGAGATTGTCTATTTTCCCTTTGACCAAGTAGCCGGCCGATTAGGGGTTGCACAGATGAACGAACGGTTGCTGGAAACGGCCTTTCGCGAGAAGCCGAACCTGTGTTTTTTCTTTTTGGTGTCAGATGTGGTCAGCAAGGAAACGGTTCAAAACATCACGGCTAGCGGCCTGGTAACCTGCAATTGGTTTGCTGATGATCATTGGCGGTTTGATAATTTTTCAAAATACTGGGCTCCGGTCTTCACCTTTGCCATTACCACTGACGCGGATGCTTTTCTAAAATACCAAAAGAATAGCCAAAAAAACATTATTAAAAGCCAGTGGGGGGTTAACCATTTTTTCTACAAAAAATCGGATCTTTCCAAGAAGTACGATGTAACGTTTGTGGGGCAACCGCATAGCGGACGCAAAAGGCTGGTGGGTCAGCTCAAAAAAGCAGGAATAGCTGTGGAATGTTTCGGCAGGGGGTGGCCCAACGGCAGGGTTTCCCAGCAAGAAATGATTAATATATTCAATCAAAGCAAAATTAATCTTAATTTTTCTAATGCCTCCGGCCAAATAAACGCAACATCAGTTGCAAAGGTGTTTTTCAAAAAGGATGCCCGCGGACGGGTTTTATTGGAATCACCCGCGCGCTGGCTCAAAAACGCTAAGTCGGTTGTATCTGCCATAACTAAACATCAAATTAAAGCTAGGAATTTTGAAATTACCGGCTGTGGTGGATTTTTATTGACAGGCTATGCTAGTCATCTGGAAGATTACTATGTTATTGGTAAAGAAATAGTTTGCTTTACAGATACTGACAGTCTGGTTAAAAAAATTAGGCACTACTTGAGTAACGACAGTGAGCGCCAGTCCATTGCTATGGCCGGTTACGAACGTACAATACGGACCCATACCTACCAACAAAGGTTCAAGGAGATATTCAAAACGATGGGTTTATTGACATGATCACCAATCCCTTAGTATCAGTTATCATTACCACCTTTAATCGAAAAGAAATCCTAGCTAAGGCCATTGAAAGCGCCTTGGGTCAAACGTATGGAAATATGGAAATCATTATTGCCGATGACGGTTCAACAGATGGTACATACGAAGCGGTTATTGGGCTAAAAGAACAACACCCGCAGATAGTTGTCTTCAGGAATGAAAAAAACTTGGGGTTTGTAAAAAATTTGAATAAGGCTGTCGGTTTGGCGCAGGGCAAATACATTGCCAGGTTAGATGATGACGATACATGGCCTGACCCGCAAAAACTGCAAAAGCAAGTGGCATTTATGGAGATCCGCCCTGAATATGTGTTAACCGGTGGCGGAGTGGTCAGGGTGGATAATGCGGGGCGCGAAATGATACGGTTTTTACTTCCAAAAGAAGATAAGGATATTAAAAAAGCCATTCTAGCTGATAACGTATTTGCCCATAGCGCGGTTTTATTTTCTAAACAGGCTTTCATGCAAGTGGGCGGATATGACGAGCGCTTCGGATTTTTTGCCGACTGGGCACTATGGATGGCGTTGGGTAAGATTGGCAAGCTATACAACTTTTCGGAATTTTTCGTGAATTACTTTGACCAGGAACATGGTGGCCGGAGCCATGTCCGCGACTATCAGATACGGCGTAAATTACGGGCAAAAATCATCCTCAACAACACCTATCGGGGGTTTTATCCTGGGGCGAAAAGGGCGTTGATGCTTTCGTTTGCCAGTTACGCGTATTCTTTTTTCCCATTCAGGGAGGCGCTGTGGCCTACTATTTTTTTTGTACGCAAGTTGGTTTTTGGAAAACCCCCATATTATTATGTTATTAATCGTAAAAAATAAAATCGCGACCTTGCTATTTCCGTCCGGCAGCGTTTCACGGCGCGCCATGAAGGGGAGCTTTTGGTTATTGCTATTCCGGATTTTTGATCAATTGTTTGGTTTTGTAAAAACCATGGTATTGGCGCGGTTGCTGGCGCCCGGAGACTTCGGTATTTTCGGCATCGCCATTATTGCCATATCATTATTGGAATCATTTTCACAGACGGGTTTTTTCCAGGCACTGGTACAAAAAACGGGTGATATCAAGCCGTATCTTGGCACCGCCTGGGTGGTTCAGGTGTTACGGGGCATAACACTGGCAGTTTTGTTGTTTTTGGCCGCTCCCTATGTGGCAAGTTTTTTCAATACTCCGCCGGCCACATTGGTTTTGCAAATCGTCAGCATCGCGGTACTGATCCGGGCTCTGGAAAACAGCGCCATTGTCTATTTTTCAAAAGACTTGGAATTCCATAAACTTTTTATGTATCAAGTCGCCGGATCAGTGGCTGATGTGGCCGTTTCTCTTGGCGCAGTTTTCTTATTTCAAAGCGTCTGGGCGCTAGTACTGGGGTATTTGGCGGCCAATGTGGCCAGGACCGTTGTTTCGTATCTGGTTTGCGCCTTCAAGCCAGAGTGGAATTTTTCCCTGGCAAAGGCCAAAGAGTTGACCTACTTTGGTCGATGGATTTTCGCAGGTAACATTGTGGGGTTTTTCATCAATCAGGGTGAAAGCGTTTTTGTGGGGAAGTTGTTGGGCGCGGTTTCACTGGGGTTTTACCAGATGGCGTATAAAATTTCCAGCATTTTGGGTATTGATATTGTCGCAGGGGCTATTTTCCCCGCTTTCTCAAAAATTCAAAATGACCGTCTGCGGTTGAAATCCGCCTATCTTAAAACTCTGCAACTGTTGGCTTTTTTGTTCATTCCCGCGGCCGGCGGCATGGTTATAGTGGCGTCCGATTTTGTCAGCATCTTTTTGGGCCGGCAATGGCTGCCCATGGTAGCCTCCTTGCAGATGTTGGTGGTTGCCGGTGTGATCTGGTCATTTGGCACCATCACCGGGCGACTGTTTCAGGCTCTGGGTAAACCTAAAACAAACACCATGATGGGTTTTGCCCGCTTAGTATTGTTACTTATCTTTGTATATCCGGCCATACGCTACTTTGGAATTACCGGAGCGGCTCTGGCGGTTCTTGTTAGCTCATCATTAGCTGCTATCTGGTACCTTATCGTGTCGTTTAGGGCGATGGCTTTTTCTTGGCGTGATGTGGTCGCCGCCATTGGTTTACCGTTGGCGAACGCTCTTGTTATGATAGCAGGTGTCTTTACAATCAAATTGCTAGTTGTTTCCAACCCGTTCTCATTCTTTTTGTACGTTGTTGCAGGTGCGGCTATTTACGTTTTATCTTCCTACCTTGCCGATAAGATATTCCATGGTGGTATGCGGACACTCTTGAAAGAGTGTTTTTGGCTCTTAATCAGGTAGCGTTCAGTTTGATTATTTTAGATAGATATGGTATTGTTTGACTAGTTTCAGTTCCTTATTTTGGGAGGAGTTTCCATGTCTGATGTCACATTAAGTAGGGTGATGGAAAGTAGTGCTCGTTCCGACGAGATGGCGGCAACGATTATGCTTTACAGTCTTGCGCGCCTGGGGTTGGAGGAAAAAGCAGAGGCGCTGGCGGTTTGTCCTGGGATGGGCGAGTATTGGCGGGTAAATGATGTTATCTCTACCTGGGAACGGGGACGCGGCAAACATAACTACCTATTAATCGCTGGCCATAACCAGGCGGAAAAAACCTGGGCTGATCTTTCAGTGGAAAATCTGCAAAAGCCTCCGGTTGGCTTGAGGCGGACAGAAGGGGTTCATGTGGACATGCGCCCTGAAGGGGGTAATGGCACCAATTTGCAGGCGCGCTGGCTTTTGAAGAAGGCGCAGGAGTTGGACATTTCCAGTATGGCTTTGTTTGTGTCGCCTTACCATCTGTTGCGAGCGTATTGCACGGTGCTGTCAGCATTTTTGAAGGCTGGCAGGGAGATTTTCCTGATTCCCGCTCCGGTCGTCGTTTCTCCTGACAGAATCATTCCCGAATCGGGGGCTGATGCATGGGCTTCAGTTGCGGGTGAATTGGTACGTATGGACAAGTACCAAGTAGTCGGGGATGTGGCCACCTACCAGGAGTTGAAGGATTATATTTCTTGGTTCTGGGCGCATTGCCCGTTGGATAAAAGATGGTAATTATTGCAAGGCGAAACTGTCCGTTTCGCCTTTTTTAACCTTGTAAATCACTCAAATTTAGGGTATAAATACCCTATTAAGAATGGAAAAAAATTATTCAAAAATAAAAATCTTGGCCACGGTGGGGCCTGCTTCTATTGAAAAGTCAGTCCTTGAGAGAATGGATTCAGCGGGCGTGGATATTTTTAGGATTAATTTGTCGCACACCAAGGTGGCTGATTTTTTGGCTGTTTTAAAGAAAATCCGGGCGGGGACCAAAAAGATCGTTTGTGTAGATTCGGAGGGGGCGCAAATTCGCACGGGAACTTTTAAAAAAGGTCACGCCACGGTTAAGAAGCAAGAGGTTATTTTTCTGGTTGGCGCAAACTATTTGGGTGATGCCAAGCACATTCCCTTGTATCCGATTCAGCCAGAAAGGGTTTTGCAAGAGGGTGATATTATATATTTGGATTTTCATCGCGTTATCATTAAAGTTGTAGAAATTACCGGTAAAACCGTTAAAGCGATAGTTCTTGAGGGTGGTCAGGTTGGTTCCAATAAGGGGGTAAACGTTAATCGCGCCATTGATTTACCGGCATTTACCAAAAAAGATTTGCAGATTTTCAGGATGGCTGCTCGCCAAAAAGTGACCCACGTGGCGCTTTCATTTGCCTTAAAAAAAGAAGATGTCCAGCAGTTGCGAAAGCTGTTTCCTTATAAGGTGTTTGTCATCAGTAAAATAGAATGCAAAAGTGGGGTGGAGCATTTGGTGGAAATTGCCAAGGCCAGCGACGCCCTGCTCATTGACCGGGGTGACCTTTCCCGCGACATTCCTTTGCAAAAAATCGGTTTGGCTCAAAAACATATTTTAGAAACAGCCAAAACTCTTAAAAAACCGGTCTACGTGGCCACGAATTTGTTGGAAACCATGATGGTTAATTTCCAACCCACCCGGGCGGAAATTAACGACATTACCAACACCTTGCTGGCCGGTGCGGAAGGTTTGGTGCTGGCGGCCGAAACGGCCATTGGTAAGCATCCCGTTGAAAGCGTCAAGATGGTGCAGGGAATTATTGACGAAGTGGAGCGCTACCAGGAAAATCCGAATTACCTGGATTCGGTGTACGAACACCGTGTTATTGAGCCCCATGGCGGCAAATTGGTCCAGCAATTTATCCATAAAAAAGACGTTAAAGATTTTTCTAAGCTTCCCAAATTACGGGTTTCCAATAATTTACTGCTAGATGTGGTTCAAATTGCCGAGGGCGTTTATTCACCCCTGGAGGGGTTTATGGATTACCAGCATTTAATGTCTGTATTAGATGAATACCGACTGCCAAGTGGCGTGGTCTGGACGCTGCCCATTTTATTGCAATTGCCCGCTGAAAAAATCAATTTTAAGCAAGGCGGGCACATTTTATTGCAAGCGGAAGCAGGCAGTGATGTGTATGCTCTTATGGAAGTTTCTGAAATCAAAAAAGTTGACCAACAGGCTACTGCCCAAAAATGGTTTGGTACCGTAGGTCAAAATCACCCCGGAGTGAAGCGTTTTTTAGATTCAGGCGACCATATTATTGGCGGGAAAATCTGGTTGATGAAAAAGCCTCCATTTTTTGCGGGACACGCCAATTTGACGCCCCGGCAAACCCGGGAAATTTTCCGTAATTTTAATTGGAAAAGGATTGTGGGATTTCATACCCGCAACGTTATTCATCGCGGTCATGAACACATTCAAAAAGAGGCGTTAAAAAGAGCGGGCGCAGACGCCTTGTTTATTAGTCCGGTTATCGGCCCTAAAAAGAAAAATGATTTTAAAGCTAAACCCATTTTGGCTGCCTATAATTTAATGATTCAAAGTGGCTATTACGCTCCGTACCCGGCAGTCATCGGCCCTTTTGCCACTTATTCAAGATATTCCGGACCGCGAGAAGCGGTATTTACCGCCTTGTGTCGGAAAAATTTTGGTTGCAGTCACTTTGTTATCGGCCGCGACCACACCGGCGTGGGAAACTTTTACGCACCCAACGCCAGCCAGGAAATTTTTCAGAAAGTGGGGGATATTGGCATTCAACCACTCATGTTTGGCGAGGCCTACTGGTGCAATGCCTGCGGCACAACAGCTGTAGATTGTGGCCACGCGGAAAACAAGAGAATGAAAATCAGTGGTACCCTGGCCCGCACTTCATTATTGGAAAACAAAAAAATCCCCGAATACGTCATGCGCAAGGAAATTTCTGATATGCTTTTTGCCATGTACAAAAACCCCAAAGAAAAACTCTTTGAAGAGGGAAATTAATATGATTATTTGGTTTACCGGCCTATCGGGGTCGGGGAAGTCTACATTATCGGACTACTTAAAAAAAGCGCTGGAGGTGGCGGGGTTTTCCGTTTGTCAGGTAGATGGGGATGTGGTGCGCCAAAAAAATAAAACGCACGACAAATTTTCCCGGGAGCATATTATAGAAAACAATCTTGGTATCATTGATTATTGTCAAAAAATTGAAAAAGACTATGATTTTTTGATCGTGGCAGTCATCTCTCCCTACCGGCAAACGCGTGATAAAGCTCGCCAAGTGTTTGGCAAAAACTACTTGGAAATCTTTCTCAATTGTCCGCTGGAAGTATTGGTCAAAAGTGACGTGAAGGGGCTGTATGAAAAGGCGGCGGCCGGAGAAATAAAAGATTTTATTGGTTTTCATGAAAGCTCTCCGTATGAAATTCCCAAGAACCCGGATCTGGAAATAAAAACCAACGAATTAACCGTGGCACAGTCAATAAAAAAAATCACCGCTAAATTACAAGAAAGTTATGGAATCAAATTCTAATCCCCATGATAACATTATTTTAATTTCCGATTACGGTCGATCGGGACAGGGCTGGTTGACCTGCATGCTTTGTTATATTCTGAATGCCCAGTTTATTGAGCCTTACGATTTGGCGCAAGGCAGTTTGTATTTTTCGGGCGATAAAGAAATTATCCGGCTGACCAGCGGTAATTTGCCCGGGCGCCAAAAAACAAAGTACTCCATGGTGGTGAAAACCCATAGCTTTCCCGCCAACAAATTCAATCTGACCGATAAAGTGGTTTTTTTAACCCGCGATCCCAGAGACGCGGCCGTTTCACGGTATTTTCGGCAGCTATATTTAGCTAAGCAAGATAACTATAAAACCTTCAAAAGGCGCTTGGCATACTTATTCTACGGCATCCGACCGGTAAATTACATTATTACCGCCCTTGAGTGGAGCAAGCATTATCAGGGATGGGAAAGAATCGCGTCGCACCATATTACATACGAAAATCTTTCAACTAATACGGCGCAAGTGGTGAAGGGAATTTTGAATTATGCGGGGGAGCCTGCTTCTGATGCCCTGGTTAACGAGGCGGTGGAAACATTTTCATTCAAGCGCTTGAGCGGCCGCGAAAAGGGCCAGGAAAATCGCCAGAGCATTGATTTTAGGAAGGGGGTGATTGGAGACTACAAAAATTATTTTTCCAAATTAGAGCATTTTATTTTTATTGCCATTTGCGGCAAGGAAATGCAAAAAGCCGGCTATGATACCAGATTATAAAAAAGAAATGTACCGTCTATGGTCTGAACATGACGTGGCCACCTTTCCCAAGCCCAGCGAAGAATCTGTGCGCGTCAAATCGCGGCGCTACAGGGATTTTTTTATTAAACGTTTTTTTCCGGCCCAAAAAGACATTGCCATTTTAGATTTGGGCTCGGGCTGGGGGATTTTTTTAAAATCCTGCCTAGACGAGGGGTATGCTAATGTTTTTGGCGTGGAAGTGGCCGAGAAGTTTGTCCAATTTTCCCAAGAACAAATGGGGGTCAAGAATGTTGTTTGCGGGGAGATTCAAAGTTTTTTGGAATCTGCCGTTGACGAAAGTTTTGACATTATTACGGCCTTTGATGTCATGGAGCATTTTACCAAGAGCGAAATCATGGGGGTGCTGACTCTCATCCGTAAAAAATTGAAAAAGAATGGCCGGTTTATTATGCAGGTTCCCAACGGGGGAAGCTTGTCGGGTTTATATATTTTTAATTCAGACTTAACGCACGAAATTGCCTTTACCGATTATCTGGTCAAAGAACTTTTTCAATTGGCCGGTTTTGCTAAAACGGGCATCTTTAAAGAACCGGATAAAAATATTTTTAAAAAAATTATCAGGAAGCTGGCCGGCTACCTGTTGGCATTTACCAATGAATTTGCTTTTACCACAGACTTGGTGGCGGTGGGGTATGCGTCAACAACTCAAGACCACGCCCTATTAGGCGGAAGCCAGGGCGCCTTTGATGATTTTTTTAAAAAGTCAGACCCGTGGAACTTAGAAAAAGACGAAGCGGAAAAAACTCGTTACCATATTACCCTTCAAGCTATTGAAAAACTTCCATTAGCCAAAAATCACGTCCTTGAATTAGGGTGCGCCGAGGGCAATTTTACCAAACATTTGTCTAGCAGCGGCTATATGGTTGACGCGGTTGATATTTCCCAAACGGCTATTGCCAGGGCAAAAAATCTGGATTTGGGTAATGTTGATTTTTACGCAAGCCCGGCCGCCTATTTTATTAAAAATCATGATATTAAAAAGTACGGATTGGTGTTACTCATGGAAACCCTGTATTACTTGGATAGCCACGACAAACATGTTTTCATGGAAACGTTATCGCAAAAAATAGATCCCACCGCTTTCTTAGTAGTTTCCATGCCCATGAACAGCCATGACCCGTTCTTTTTTTCGCCCAAAAACCTGGTGGAATTTATGGGTAAGTACGGGTTTTTGCCAGTTGTCTCACGGGTGGTTTCCGTTAAAGGTTTTGCTAATATACCCATGTATAAAAAAGTGATTCCCATGGCATTACGTGGTGCGTATCTTGCCATCGTAGGAAACATCAACAAAAACCGTATTAACCAACAACTTTTCATCTTCAAAAAATCATGAAGTTTATTCCCATTTTTGAGCCCAATATCGGTAGCAAAGAAATATTCTATGTGAATAAAGCGGTGCGCAGCGGCTGGGTGTCTTCACTGGGTTACTTTGTGGAAAAGTTTGAAAAAGATTTTTCCAAATATTGCGGGCGCAGACATGGTGTTTCCGTTTCCAATGGCACGGTGGCGCTTCACTTGGCGTTGTTGGCGCTGGATATTGGCAGGGGAGATGAAGTGATCGTGCCGAATTTTTCTTTTGTGGCTACGGTAAACTCTGTGCTGTACACAGGAGCCACGCCGGTTTTAGTTGATATTGAGTCTGACACCCTTAACATTGACGTGGTAAAACTGGAAGAAAAAATAACCAAAAAAACCAAAGCGGTTATCGTGGTGCACACCTACGGTCATCCGGCCGATATGGGCGCCATTATGAAAATAGCCGAAAAACATCAACTGAAAGTGATTGAAGATGCGGCCGAAGCCCATGGCGCTAAATATAAAAATAAAAGAGTGGGAGGCTTTGGTGATATCTCCTGTTTCAGTTTTTATGGCAACAAAACCATTACTACCGGAGAAGGGGGGATGTGTCTGGTCAATGATGAAAAAATAAACAAAAAAATGCTGCTGTTGCGCGACCATGGCATGAGAAAAGAGAAAAAGTATTGGCATGAAGTGGTGGGTTATAACTATCGCATTACTAATTTGCAGGCAGCGCTTGGTTGTGCTCAATTGGAGCGTCTGGAAGCATTTTTAAAAATTAAAATAAAAAATGCCGCCCTTTATAAAAAGTTATTGAAAGATGTTCCATGGATTATCTTGCCGGTGGAAAAATCGTATGCTAAGCATAGTTATTGGATGTTTTCTATTTTAATAAAAGAGGGGATGGGCTATAGCCGAGACACGGTTATGAAAAAATTAAAAGAAGCAGGCATTGACAGTCGGGTGATTTTTTACCCCATTTCCGATATGCCTCCCTATAAAAAGTTTACCGGCAAATATTTAGAAGTTTCAAAAAAAACAGCTTACCAAGGACTGTCATTGCCATCAAGTACCAAATTAACCGAAAAAGAAATCAGATATATTTGTAATACGCTAAAAAATCTATGATGCGCGTGGGAATTTTTGTCTATTTTATGCCGGAAGGCAAGTCCGGCGGCGTACAGCAGTATGCCCAGCAGCTGATTTACGCTTTAGGTAACTATAGTGATGTTGAGGTAAAAGTATTTTGTTCTGCGGATAATAAAAAGCTGTTTGAAGTGTATGAGAGCTCAAAAGTTTCTTTGGTAGTTTTATCAAGACGGTGCAAGTATCTGCGGTTTTTTGTGACCAACAAATACATCCGCCAAAGCTCATTGCTTTCTGCGGTGTGGGATTGGCTGTTAAAAACCAAGTTTTACCCATGGCTTTTGCATACGGCGGGAGATTACAAAAGATGTATTGAAAAAAGTGTGGATGTAATCCATTTCCCATACCAAGCGTTAGACAGGTATGATTTTAACATTCCCACCGTCATATCGCTACACGATTTACAGCACAAGATTTTCCCTGAATTTTTTACGAAAGAAGATATAAAAAAACGCGATATTTATGGGAAAAAATCGGCCGAACTTGCCACCCGCATTATGGCCTCGTTTATGCATATTAAAGAAGATATCGTGAAATTTTACGGCATTACGCCTGAAAAAATAGACATTTGCGGTTTGGGGTATGATAATGAATCAGCCATTGATACGGCGGAGTTTCCTGCTATCCAGAAAAAATATGGCATTTTTGGAGAGTACTTGATTTATCCATCGGTAACCTGGAAGCACAAAAACCATATTAATTTGGTGCGGGCGTTGGAATTGCTGCACAAAACTTATGGGCGGAAAATTACTCTGGTGTGCACCGGCTCAAAGAATGATTTTTATCCGGTGATTGAAACGGAAATTAAAAAATTAGGATTGGAAAAGTTTGTCATTTGGACAGGATTTATCCCCGAAACGGATTTGAAAATTCTACTGAAAAAATCAGCCGCGGTGATTATTCCCACGCTATATGAAGCCGAAAGCATCCCGCTAATAGAAGCGATGGCTCTCGGGGCGCCCGTAGTTTGTTCAAGTGCCACTGTGTTGCCAGAACAGATTGGGGGTGACGCGCGATTTATTTTCGATCCGCACAAACCCGAAGATATGGCTGAAAAAATTAATGCTATGGTAACCGATGAAAAGCTGCGCCAAGAAAATATTCAAAATAGCGCAAAGCAAATGGGGAGTCTGCAATGGCAAAAAAAGATTGTAAATTTTGTAGATTCATATAAAAAAGCGGCGAAAGGGTAATCCTTTCGCCGTGTTTGTTGTTATTGCTTCAAAAGATACTCAATTGAAGCTTTGGTTCCGGGGCGGTTTTTGAAGTCGCCGCCCTCATCCACTTCAATGACGAAAGGAATCTTCCTGTGGTTGAGGTGGTTGATGATTTCCCGAAGATCTTCAATATCTCCTTGTCCAAGGGGAACACCTTCTTTGAAAACATCGCCTTGTTGGGTAAAGTCTCCCAGCCCGTCGTTTAAGTGCACCAGATCGGTGGGTAAGAGTCCCAAGACATCGGTCATGAGGTCATGGCTGGGAGACGACAACATGTATTTGTCATCATCAAAGATGATGCCATGGCTTTCGAGCTGGCCTGCTGCTCGGTAAATAGTGCGGTTGTGGCACAGGTCCAGGCAGATGCCCAGGCCCAGCCGGCGCAGTTGTTGGAAACCCCAGTAAGTGGTCAGGTAAAAGGGGTTACGCAGGTGGCGCACTTTCTTGCCAAGATACGACAAGTCATTTTCTTGAGTCCAATCCCCGTATTCAGGAACGGGAACCGTTTCAACTTTCAATTCTACTCCGTTACTTGCCGCGTATTGGGCGACATCTTTAAGCATTGGAGCAATTCTAAAGTCGAACAATTCTCGCCAATCTTCGGCGGATTTGGAAAGGAATGTTTCTTCCGTTACCAGCGAATTGAGGTGGAAGGTGACAATCTTGCGACCGCCGATAGGAATCACGGCCGCAAAATGGATACCACACCTGACATGGTTGGCAGCAAGCGCGGCGTTATGAAGCCAGTCCATTTCTTCAAACGGAGTGTTGGAGAGCATGGTAACAATTGGCGTGTCGCCGTATTCGTCTTTGAGCGTTTCCAGGTTTTTGATCTGGATACCGGCTTCATCGGTAACGGCCTTGATACCGCCAAGTTCCACGAGCATCAGCCCGCGTTGGTAGCTCGCTTGCACAAACGGTTCCTGGATGCGCCAGCTTCCCAAAATGTCGTTGGGAAACTTGGCCACGGTCGGAACAAACACTTGGTTTTTCAAAGGACACCTCTTTTAGAATGGAGCTCGCAAAAATTCCTACACTATAAAAATGATACTATTTTTATAATTATTTGTCAAATTTAGGTTGAACAAAAAATCCACTATTGCTAAAGTGAATCATTATGGGCATATTACGCTTCTTATTAGCGCTGTCGGTAGTCATAAACCATTCAACTCCGATTTTCGGCTTATCGCTTGTTGGCGGCCGGGTGGCCGTGGAGAGTTTTTTTATTATTTCCGGTTTTTACATGGCGCTGATTCTTTCAGAAAAATACCAGAGCGGATGGCAAGGATATCAACTTTTTTTGAGGAACCGAATTTTGCGTATTTATCCGATATATTGGGCGGTGCTGGCCGCCACATTGGTTATTTTGATTACGGTTCAGTTTTTTTTGCCCGGAAAATTCAACCTTCCCTGGTTCGGCCCGCATGAGCCCTTGGGTATTTGGCTTATCATTTACTTGGTCTTAGCTCATATTATACTATTCGGACAAGACATTTTGGTATTCACCGGGCACACCAATTTTCTGCTGGTCCCCCAGGGTTGGGCGCTGTCCTTGGAAATGGTGTTTTATCTTCTTGCCCCGTTTTTTGTAAAACGAAAAACCTGGGTGTTGCTTCTATTGATTGTCGCGAGTTTTGGTTTGCGCTTGGCGCTTTGGCGTGCCGGTTTTGATTATGATCCATGGACTTACCGATTCTTCCCTGCCGAACTGGCATTTTTCCTCGCGGGGGTCTTAACCTTTCGGCTTTACCAAATCTTCAATCTTTATGGGCTGCTTTTTAAAAAAGTATCTTACCTTGCCTTTGTGGCAGTTATCGCGGCAACGCTATTTTATCAATACATTCCGGGTGAATATTTTAAACAATGGGCATATTACGTTTTGTTGATTGTCGCCCTGCCATTCGTTTTTGAACTTACCAGAAACAGCGCTGTCGTTCGGCGTATCGGGGACTTTTCTTACCCCGTGTATATTTGCCACATTTTTGTTTTGGCAATCGCCAAGGCGGCGGTTATGCCCGTTTTTCATATTGCCCCCCAAAATTTAGGGTTGGTAACAGCCGTATTAACTGTAGCCTTTTCATATCTTTTACTAAAATTCATTGGCGACCCTATTGACCGTTTCCGCCACCGGCCGGTCCCGGTGCCTTGAAAAAAGTGGTGACTTGAGGTAGTATAATCCCATTATGGTAAAGAAGGCGTTTATTACCGGAATAACGGGGCAGGACGGCTCATATTTGGCCGAGCTTTTGTTGTCTAAAGATTATGAGGTGCATGGGGTTATCCGCCGCGCCAGCACGTTTAATACCTCTCGAATAGATCATTTGTATCAAGATCCCCATGTTAATGGGGTAAAGCTTTTTTTGCACTACGGGGATTTAACGGATGGCAGTAATATTGAGAGATTGATCAATAAAATTAAGCCAGATGAAGTTTATCACTTGGGGGCGCAGTCTCATGTGCGGGTCAGTTTTGATATGCCAGAATACACCGCCAATACTGTGGCTATGGGAACTTTGCGGCTTTTGGAGGCAATTCGGAACTCCGGCTTGCCCATAAAGTTTTATAATGCGGGAAGTTCAGAAATGTTCGGATCGACACCGCCTCCGCAAAGTGATTCTTCGCCATTCCACCCCCGTAGCCCCTATGCAGTGGCCAAGGTTTTTTCTTATGACATAACTCGATTGTATCGGGAGGCTTATGGGATGTTCGCCTGCAATGGGGTGCTTTTCAACCATGAATCACCGCGCCGGGGAGAAACATTCGTCACCCGGAAAATCACTCGGGGCATTGCCCGCATTAAAGCTGGGTTGGATAAAAAAATCTATTTGGGGAACTTAGATGCCAGGCGCGATTGGGGATTTGCCCCAGAATACGTGGAGGCCATGTGGTTAATGCTCCAACAAGAAAAGCCCGATGATTATATTATTGCTACGGGACAATCCCATTCGGTCAAGGAATTTTTGCAAGAAACATTTGCCTACGCCGGCTTGGGCGACTACACCCAATACGTGGAAATTGATCCGCGGTATTTCCGGCCGGCAGAGGTTGAATCACTGATTGGGGATAACGCCAAGGCAAAAGAAAAACTGGGTTGGGAACCAAGAGTCGGATTTTCTGATTTATGCAAAATCATGGTGGACAGTGATATGCGCCAAGTGATAAAACAATTAAATTTGCAGGCGCCCGGCAAAGGTGATACTATTATTAAAGAACGGTTTTCAAATAAATGGTGGGTTAATGATTAATCTTAAAGACAAAAAAATATTAGTTACCGGCGCGGATGGATTTTTGGGCAAGCACTTGGTTGCCAATTTGCTTGAAAAAAGAAATGTTCCAAAGGAGCATCTTTTTTTACCTACAGCTCAAGATTTGGATTTAACCAAATGGGAAAACTGCGTTAAAGCCGTTGCGGGGCAAGATATAGTAATCCATTTGGCGGCTAAAGTTGGGGGGATTGGATTCAATCAAGAAAAGCCCGGTGAACTTTTTTATGACAATATCATGATGGGGGTGCAGTTAATGGAAGCAGCCCGCCAGGCGGGGGTTAAAAAATTTGTGGCCATTGGCACGGTATGCGCTTATCCCAAACATACTCCTGTGCCGTTTCGTGAAGAAGATTTATGGAACGGGTATCCGGAAGAAACCAATGCCGCGTACGGCTTGGCCAAAAAAATGTTGCTTACGCAAAGCCAGGCCTATCGCCAGCAGTATGGCTTTAATTCTATTTTTTTGCTGCCCCTGAATTTATACGGGCCAGGAGATAATTTTGACCTGAAATCTTCCCATGTGGTGGCGGCCTTGATTAAAAAAGTCTACGAGGCTAAGCGTGATGGAAAAGACCATATTGAGGTGTGGGGCACGGGCAAAGCCACCCGAGGATTTTTATACGTTGAAGATGTGGCTGAAGGCATTTTGTTAGCCACAGAAAAATATGACAAATCAGAACCGGTAAATTTAGGGACAAACCTGGAAATTTCTATTAAAGATTTGGCAGAATTAATCTGTAAGTTGATGGATTTTAAAGGAGAGATCCGGTGGGACAGCGTAAAGCCAGACGGCCAGCCGCGCCGCAGTTTGGATGTTACCCGCGCCAAACAAGAGTTTAGTTTTGTGGCGGAAACTGACTTTACTGAAGGCCTCAAAAAAACTATTGCCTGGTATATAGAAACTACCTAAGTTTATAGAGCATTTTTCCCAGGGGCTTGCCTAGCCCCAAGTTAATGCCAAAAAAGAGTGCTACGTGCAAGGCCAGCATTTTTAAGCGCAACAGTTTCATGTTTTCAAAAAGCGCCAAAAAATAGTATTGAGAAAAAGAGGTGTTGATAATGTCTTTTGCTTTTGGAATGTTCCCCTGGATTGAAAAATGAAAGGCGCATAAAATCCGGTCAAAGGTTTTTTGGTAGCAGTACTGGCGTAACATTTTTTTTGTAATAGATAGTCCGGCTGGCTTTTTTGCCAGAAAATCGTCCATGACCGTAAAATGGTCAGACGGTTTAGTACGTAGAGTATTGTAGGTTGTGCTTACGCCTCCCACTCGGCGTAAAATTAGGTTTTCGTTGACAATGCCAATTCGGTAGTGCTGCAGGATGCGCAGCCACATTTGAACATCGGCTGAAGTTTCAAAATTTTCTTCTACGAACAATCCCGTGGTTTCAAATATATTAGTTCTGGCCATAAAGGTAGGAGTGAGCAGGCACAGATTTCCGTCCATGAGCAGGTCTTCAACCATGTCTTGGAGGCCGTAGGTGCTTTTTGCTGACAATCTTCCAGATACCCGGTGTTGTCCGGTAACCCGGCCGTCTTTGTTGATAATTTTTCCCATAGCAAATACGGCTCCGGCCTCAGGGTTTCTCATTAAAAATTCCACTTCTTTTTTGACGATATCTTTTTCATACACATCGTCTGAATGGTAAAAGGCCACCAATTCTCCGCGTATTAATCCGGATTCCAAACAGCCATTGTAGTTGTCGTAGCCGCCGATATACCACTTGTCTGATTTTATTTTTTTGATGTTGTGGCGTACTGTAATCCGGGGGTCTTTAAAGGAGCTCACTATTTCTAGCGTTTTATCAACAGAGCCATTGTCAGAGACTAACACTTCAAAATTAGGGTAGGTTTGCGCCAGAACCGACTTTAAAGTTTCGCCAATGGTTTTTTCGTTGTTGTATGTGGTAACCACTACGGTTACCGGCGGGGTTTTTGTCATGTGATTTCTTTAATAATAGTGTTGGCAAAACATTCGGCGCTGAAAGGATAAGCATTCGGCCCTTCTAAAAAGTTTTTAATAGCACCAAGATAATTTTGGTATTCAATTTCGGGCATATGCTTAATGTAGTGATAAAGTTCTCCATACGTTTTAAAATCTCTTTTATCAATGAAAGTTTCTTTGGGAATGTGGTCGGTAATGTTAGGGGCACCAAGGTAAATGGGAATGGTGCCACCCAAAAAACCATCCATGATTTTTTCGGTAATATATCCCGGGAATCCACTTACGTTTTCATAACAAAGGGAAAATTTGTAATTTTGATAGGTGGTTTTTTTTGATATAACCTGGCCTCGGTATGATGGATAATGAGGGGCCAATAATTTAGTTAAAAACGTTAATCGGTTCAACCGAGCCAGATTGACCCCTAAAAGAATATCGCTAAAATTGAATCTGTCCCAGTTTTTCCCGTAGAGGTCAAAATCTTCGGGATGATTGGCCTCAAACCAACGAATAGCTCTCCTTCTTTCCGAATATAATTCCCCCGGAGCATGTCCACCCTTGTTTGAAGCTATAAGTGCGCAAAGTTTCTCTTTCTTATCGGTATCAACCCGATAGTGGGCAGGCAGACCGTGAGCATAATTGATTCTAAAGTACTTTTTGTTGTCTACCAGATTATCCTGCCAGGTGAAAATTTTTTTAAAATACACATGATTTTTAAGATCCAGGTTATTTGGTCTTACAATGGGAGACTCCATAACCATTAAATATAATTTTTCAAATTTATTTTTTACCAAGTGCTTAAAGTACTTATTTTTAAATGTTGGAAATTCCAAAAAAACAACCGTGTCAAAATTTTTTAAATCATCGGTGTCAATGGTAGCAGCCGAATGGCCCATTTTTTCCAGCTGTTTGCCCAAATAAAAAAACGGGTACATTAAATTGTCCCCGATAGGGGAGCTTGGGTCTAAAAACATCCGGTTTTTATTATAAACGGAATAACTGCTATAAAATCCGATGCGCATAAAAGAATCTCTTAAGGGTATTGATGATGTGTTGCATTTGCGCCTCTTTTATTCCCGGGTATACTCCCACCATGAATACCGAATGCATGACCGTATCGCTGTTTTCTAACGATCCGGCAACACGATGCTTAATGTGTCCGTAGGCGGGCTGTTTGAGCAAGTTTCCCCCAAACAAGGGGCGGGTAGCAATGAGATTTTTTTCTAAGTAAAGCACCATGTCATTTCTGGTAAAGTGGGGGTTCTTTTTTACCAAGAGAGGCAGCGCCCACCAGCATGGGGCAGATTTTGGCAACACTGTTGGGAGCATTAAATAAGGTTCGTAATTTGCAAGGAATTTTTGCAATCGGGCGGCATTTTTTTTTCTGGCTTGCATGAAGGCAGGCAGTTTTTTCAATTGGGCTAAACCAATAGCCGGCTGCATATCGGTAACGTTTAAGTTGTAGCCGATGTGCGAATAAACGTACCGGTGGTCATAGCCAAACGGTAGCTTGCCGAATTTATAGGAGAAGCGCTTTTTTTCAGTATTTTTTTTGGGGTCGTTGATAAAGTCCCTTCCCCAATCTTTCAGGGAAACAAGGATAGTGTACAGCAGGGGATTGTTGGTAGTGACCGTTCCGCCTTCACCCATGGTAATTTGGTGGCCCGGGTAAAAACTGCAGGTGCCCATGTCGCCGAATGTTCCCACGTATTTGCCCTGATACTTTGCCCCTAAGGCATCACAGCAGTCCTCAATCAGCCATAGCTTGTGCTTTTTTTTGAGTTTTAAAATTTCATCAAGATTAAACGGGTTTCCCAAAGTATGGGCGATGAAAATAGCTCTGGTCCTTTTAGTAATGGCTTTTTTGAGTTTGACAATGTCAATATTGTAGTTTCCTAACTCCACATCAACAAACACCGGTACCAATCCATTTTGTATAATGGGGTTTAGGGTAGTCGGGAAGCCGGCGGCCACGGTAATGATTTCATCGCCCGGTACGAGCCTCCTTTTCCCAAGTTTTTGAGAAGTTAAAGCGGTGACGGCCAGTAAATTTGCCGATGATCCGGAATTAGTCAAAACGCAGTGCTTAACTCCCAGAAATTTGGAAAATTCCTCTTGAAATTTTTTGGCGAATCTGCCCGCTGTCAGATAAAAATCAAGCGAAGCATCAACCAAGCCGACCATTTCTTTCTCATCATACACCCTGCCTCCGTAAGGTACCGGCGTTTTGCCAGGCACAAAAGGGCGCGGTTTTTTCGATCGGTGAAATTCCTCAACTTTTTTAAATATTTCTTTCCGTATGCTTTCTTCGCTCATAGGTTTTTAAGGGCTTTTTCCATGTTGGCAAGCCCTTTTTTAATAGTATCAATATTGACAGCGGCGTAAGCGATCCTGACATATCCTTCGCCGTGTTTGCCAAAGTCTGTCCCCGGCAACAAAGCAACACCCGCTTTCTTGAGCATCACATCGGAAAACTGTTGGCTGCTCATGCCGGTTTTTTTTATGTTGGCAAAAATATAGAAGGCCCCCTCATTTTTTAGGCAGGAAATCCTCGGAATGGCGTTAAGGCCTTCAATCAGCAGATTGCGCTTTTTTTGGTCTTGAGCCATCATGGCATTCACCTTTGATTGGTCTCCTTGCAAGGCGGCGATTCCCGCGTACTGGATAAAGGGCGGCACGCACGAATAGAGCGTTTCTCCCAGCATGCCCATTTTTTCAATCACGTTTTTGGGGCCAATGGCAAATCCCAGTCTCCAGCCGGTCATGGCAAAGGCTTTGCTGAATCCATTGACGACAATGCAGCTGTGCAGGCATTTGTCATTTGCAGAAGGGCTGTAGAAGGCATGTTGGCCATTGATAATTCTTGAATAAATCTCGTCGAGCAAAAGGTAGACGTGGTGTTTTTCAGCAACGCGGTAAAGCTCATCTAATTCTTGCTTTTGCATTATTGCGCCCGTGGGGTTGCTGGGGGAGTTTACCACAATGAGTCGTGTTTTTTTAGTAATAGCTTTTTCCAGGTCTTGGGCCGACATGCTGAAATTATTTTTTTCTCGCAGGGGAACCCGGACAGTTTTAGCTTTGCATAATTTAATGATTTGGTGGAAAGTGGCAAACCCGGGGTCTGGGATGATAACTTCTTCTCCTGGATTCACCAGGCTTAAAATGGCAAGGTACAAGATAATGTTAGCGCCCGGGGTCACCAGTACTTGATCAATATTAGGCTTGAATCCCCGTGAGGCCTGATTGTAGGTTTGGATAGCTTTTCTCAAATCAGGCAGGCCCATGGAGTCGGCGTAGTGGGTTTGGCCGCTTTTCATGGCTCCGTAAGCGGCTTCTATAATATGGGGTGGCGTGGCAAACTCCGGATCGCCAATTTCAAAGTGGATAATGCGTTTACCAAGACTTTCCAGCGCTTTTGCCTTCTTGGCGCTTTTGAACGTCGGCTTGCCCTCCATATGTTCTGCAATATCTGAAAAAGATTTCATAGGTTACTTTGAATTACGAAAGGTGGGTAGATTTTTTATCCTTGCCCAACCCGATTCCCAGGTAGTTGATTTCTTCATTCTGTTTACCCCTAAAAAAGCCTCGGCCATCTATGAATAAGTGGTTAGCCATTTCTTTTTGGATGAATTCTGGCGTTAACTTTTCAAATTCCTTCCAGTTGGTGACAATGAGGCAGGCATGTTTGTTTTTCACGGTTTCATGGAGAGAACCTGGCAGTTCAATAGCCAGACTTTTAAAGTGGGAATTTTTGCTGTTTACGTTAACCACCGGGTCATAGGCAAACACCTTGGCCTTCCTGGCAATTAGCTCTTTGATAATGGGGATAGCAGCAGATTCTCGGGTATCATCGGTTTCCGGTTTAAAGGCCAAACCCAAAACGGCAATATGCTTGTTTTTTAAGCTGCCGATTTTTTGTTCGGCTAAATCCAGCATGCGCAAGGGCTGGCGCTTATTAATGTCTAAGACGGCGGCCAAAAGCGGAGCCTGGTATTTTTTCTTTTTTGCAAAAGCGGCCAAGGCTTTTACGTCCTTGGGAAAACAGCTGCCGCCGAATCCGCAGCCCGGATAAATATAGCTTAATACTTCCGGGTTGATTCGAGCGCCGCTATGAATGGGGTTGAGTCGTTTGTCTAAATGCACTCCTTCTAATATCTCAAAGGCGTTAGCTCCCGGAATTTTTTCAGCGATATTGGCAATTTCATTGGAAAAAGAAATGAGGGTGCTCAGCAATGCGTTGTTGGCATATTTTATCATTTCAGCGTTATTTAAAGATGTGCGCACCAAATCCGTTTTAAATTTTTTGTAAATATCAACCAAGGCATCGCCGCTCTTTGCATCTAATTGGCCGATGACAATCCGGTCGGGATTAGTAAAATCATCAACGGCGCTTCCTTCCCGTAAGAATTCCGGATTCATGCACAGGCCAAATTCAGTGCCGGCTCTTTTCTTGGAATACTGCTCAAGCAATGGCAGTACTATCTTGAGTGTTGTTTCAGGAGTGACGGTGCTTTTTACCGCTACCACATGATATTCCTTTTTGTTTGCGAGAGCTAATCCAATGTCCTGGGAAACTTTTTTCACATACGACAAGTCAATGTCATTATTTTTTTTACTGGGGGTGGGAACGGCAATAAACGTTACGGCGCTTTGTTGCACCCCAAAAGCTAAGTCAGCGGTGGCAGAAAAGAGCTTTTTTGCCAAAGCTTTTTTCAGCAACGCCTCTAATCCTTTTTCATGGATGGGGCTTTGGCCCGCGTTGATTTTTTTTATTTTTTCACTATCAACGTCAACGCAAACCACCTGGTGTCCTTTTGAGGCCAGACCCACTCCTGTGACCAGTCCCACATACCCTGTGCCAATGATAGAAATTTTCATTACAAGTGGTAGTTATCTTTATACCAGGCGATGCTTTTTTGGAGCCCGGTTTTTAGGTCGATACTCGGTTGATAGTTAAGCATCCGGCGAATTTTAGAAAGATCGGGGGCGCGCCTTTGCGGATTGTCGGTCACGTAGTTTTTATCCAGAGAAGCTTTGTGAAGTATTCCAACATTTTTTCCGGAGATATCTTGGACCATTTTTGCCAGGTCCAGCATGGAAATTTCTCCTTGAGTGTCGTTCCCTACGTTAAACGCCTCGCCATTAAAATCCGATAGTAGTATTTTAAACAGGCCGGCTATTGCGTCGGAAATGTAGCAGAAGGTTCGGGTGGCCTTACCGTCAGAGTGTATTACAATCGGTTTGTTGTGCAGAACGTTATTTACAAAATCAGGCAAGACCCGTTTATCGTCTAATCGTAATCCCGGCCCATAAAAATTAAATGGCCGGGCGATTTTAACGGGCAGGCCATATTGTTGCCAGAAGGCCATGCATAGCGTTTCGCCTAATCTTTTTGATTCATCATAACAGGCACGCGGACCGGTGAATGATACATTTCCGCGGTACGTTTCGGGTGTGGGAATGTTCTCTGGGCTTGGGTCGCCATAGGTTTCAGAAGTGCTCATAAAAAGGAAGCTCCGGGTTTTTTTCTCCTTGGCCAATTCAAGTAAATAGCGGGTTCCTAGCACATTGGCATCAATCGTTTCCAACGGATACTGCCGATAATAGGTAGGTGACGCAACGGAAGCCGCGTGGACAATAAAATCTATCGGGCCATCGTAGGAAAAAGGCTTTGAAATATCGTGCTTGATAAATTCAAAATAGTCTTTTTCCAAAAGTCCGGCCATTCTTTTTTGGTCACCCACGATTAAATTATCAAGACAAATAATCTTGCAGGGCTCGGTAAAATGATGTTCGTTGAAGAAGGCGATAACGTCTAAAAAATATCCCCCTAAAAAGCCGCTGCCCCCTGTTACCAAGATATTTTTTCCTTCTAAAATCGCCGCATCATCTTTGATTCGGCTGGCGATATTTTCAACATCTTGGCTGATGATGGTGTCCATCTTTTATCAATAAATAATACATCAAATTGCGGTTGAGTTCAAGCGCCACTACCCTTTTTAATACGCCGTAAATTTTTCAGGTTTTTTGCCAGCCGAAGCCATGAATTTGGGATGAAAAAAAGCGGCAGGGCAATGGCAAGGTGGAAGGGGTGCATGTAAAATTCTTGTAAAAGGATTCTCAAATTTTCCAAGGAAACATCCAGACCGAAAGTTTTGGCGCTTAATAAATTATTGATGAGGCCGTCGCGTACGGTGGTTCTAATTTTGTAGTTGATGAACTCTTCGCTGTAACCGTACTGTTTAAGCCGCTGTAAGACTTTACGCCACCGGATGAGGGTAAAGAGGGCCACGCCCCGCTGAATTTTGGGGGCGTGGGTGTTGGGCCCGCTGTTCCACCTAAAATCTTGCCCCATGTAAATGACAGGGTAGTCTAAGTATGCGAGGGTTAGATTGGGTCCAAGCATCATTTTAAGGATAATTTCGTAATACGCCCAAAACAATTCATATTCTGCTACTGCCGTTTTTGCCTTCAGCCACAAGTCGCGCCTAAAAGCGAAAAGCGCCAAGGTACCTTGGCAGTATTCCTTTCTCCAAAAGTCTTCAGCTGATGTGCCATATTTGATGTTTTTTTCACTGATATCAGAAACCATTGTTAGGGATTTTGTGTCGTCAAAAAAAGGATGAAAGATGAATGTGAGCAACGCTGGCTCTCTTTTTGCCAAAAAGTCAAGCACAAATTTTAAGGCGCCATTTTGAATAAAATCATCATCACCGATGTGCCAGCAATATTTACCGGTGGATTTTTCAACGGCATTAATGACGTTTAAGTCAAAGCCGACATTTTTTTCGTTTCGGAAATATTTTATATTAGGAAATCGCGCTTGGTATTCTTTGGCAACCTCTTGGGTATTGTCTGGGCTGGCATTGTCGGAAATAACCACTTCCACCGAATTTCTCACCTGTTCACCGCCAAATTGGACAACAATATGGTCCAGGCAACGCTTCAAATAGTCGGCGCGGTTGTAAGTGGGGATAGCAATGCTCAATAAAATGTTATATTGCTCCATAAGTTTGGGTAAATTCTTTAAAACTTGTAGCGTTGGCGTCTTTTTCTGAAACAATGGGTTGGCTCTCAATGTGCCAATCAATATTTAAATCCGAATCGTTCCACCGTATTTGGCATTCTGATTCTGGCGCGTAGGCTTTGTCTAGTTTGCATATGACCATCGTATTATCTTCCAATGCACAGAGGGCGTGAGCGAATCCGGGAGGAATAAACAGCATTTTTTTATTATCTGCCGAAAGAGTGATGCTGCCATACTTTCCGAACGTGGGGGAGTCCTTGCGCAAATCAACAAACACGTCAAGCGTGCTTCCCGCAATACACCGCACCAGCTTTGCTTCGCTGTAGGGTGGAAGCTGAAAATGCAGGCCCCGAATCGTTCCTTTTTTCAAAGATAAGTTGTGGTATTCCTGCACCCAGTTTTTATTAAGGCCATATTTTGCAAAAGCCGCATCTTCATAGGTGCGCATAAAAAAACCGCGAAAATCCTCTTTGGCTTCCAACTGGATTTCAAACACGCCGTTTATCGCAAGTTCTTTGATGGTCATTTCTTTACATAATTGTAATACATTTTTCGATGTCAGAAAATATTGACATTCGCAATTAAAAGATGTATGTTGTATATATTTCTCGGGCTTTGTTCCATCAACCTTTAAGGAGTAAAAAATGCCTCGTTACATTCTGACAGATGTTGGCAACATCATGGCCACGTTCAAGTTCCGTGCTCACCTGGTTCAAGAGATTATGCTTGGCGTTGGCATTACTGGCTTGGATTTAAGTGGTATTTTCCAGTCCAACACATCAAAAGCCAGCGATGAAGACTACTACCATGACCTTGATATTGGCAAAATCCAGGTTCGTGATCTGTGGGAAAAGTTGATTGGACACCATGGTGTTTCTGAAAAAATATTATCTTATCCGCTGTTCTTTTCTCTATGGTGCCGCCACCTTCAAACGATCGAAGGCGTGGTGAAACTCTATAGCCAACTGCAGAAAATGTTTGAGTTGGTGGTAGTGTCAAATGGGGACGCCGAGGGGGTTCGCCATTTTGTCTATCATCTGATTGGTAGCCACGGCCTCAAGTTTCGGGAGGTATTCATCTCTGGGGAATGCGGACGCAAGAAGCCGGGACTTTTAGAGGATGTGGCTGCTTTCGTGCGCTCACAGGGTGTCAGCCTTTCCGACTGCGTTTTCATTGATGACCTGATACCTTATGTCAATGCCGCCAAAACACTTGGCATCCCCAGCATTCGGTTTGACGGTAGCAAACAAGGCGTTGAAGAACTTGAAGCGGCGCTATTAAAACTGGGATTTAGTGCGCCGTAAAGGTTCACTAAATTACTGACCAAGGGCGATTCTTGATGGGTCGCCTTTTTTCTTGAATCATGCAAACCATCAAATCATTGACTTTTTTATTAGTTTATGCTAGTAAGTAATCAGTGTTCTTTACTATAAACCAGACACACACTAGAGGGGGTTGGCAATGAAAAGCCAGCAGGAAATGAAAGAGTCGCTCCATGAGATTTCATGGGAGGAGGGTAAAGTTGTTACTGTCGCCCAAGGATCGTACAGGCATCGGCTCGTGATTCACTGCACCGAAGGTGGCCGCCAAAAAGCGGTGTTTGCCGACGGCCAGGAGCATAAGTACGCCGGCTACTTTGAATTCGTCAACGCCAAGGACGAATGGATTAAGCAGGGCGCCGGCATGGTACCGGTGCTACCTGACAATCGTTTCATCATGGTGGTCGAGCAGAGGCCGGCACAGAGCCGATTTCCGGTACGTCCAACAGTCGCCAAGATCGCTGGCAGGGAAGTGGATTTGCGGGCGTTCGGTCCGCACAGTTCTCTGGAATTTCCTGGCGGCGCAGTGGAGCCCGGCCAAGGACTGAAATCTGGTTTCATCGCCGAATTGACCGACGAAACGGGCATTCCCGACCAGTCGGCTCTGTGGTATTCTTGCCTCCGTCCAATCTGCCCGTACGGCTCCGATTTGGCACTGGAGCAATACTTCGGAGTTGTCTTTCTTTCGGGATTCAAGTATGAGCCCTACGTTGCCGAAGACGGCGGCCTGCAAGTCTTCGCGCTCAACAAAGACGAGGTTGAATACAACATTCACAAGGGAGTCATTCGGTCGGGTCAGGCGGCGCTTCTGCAGTGGTTTTTCTACAAGGAGGTCAGACGAGCTCGCATTGACCCTGCCTACGAAAAGACCCTCAGGGAAGACGGGTATCTGGCAGTGGAAGAGGTGAAAATCGTCAAATTAAAATAGTTCTTTTGTGTTCGTGGATGCTTGCAATCGCAGGCATCCTTTTTGTTTTTACTGAAAGTATAGTATAGTTTTAGTATATGGAATCAAAAAACAGTATTGATATTCCAAACCTTTCACAAGAGGAAATTAAAAATCTGGCGGTTTTATTGTTGAATCGGGTTTTGCATCCGGAAAAAGGATTAGGAAGAGAGTTGTTTAATGCTATTGCGCGACTGGCGGTCACCCTAACTCCCGAAGCGGCGTGCCTGCGGCGCAATCATCAAACTAACGATGTTGAAATATACCTCATCCAGCGAGCGCTAGACGACACCGCTTACCCTGGTCAATGGCATTTGCCCGGCTCCGCTATGCGCCCACAAGAAGAAATTGATGATGTTTTTAAGCGATTGGAAAACAATGAAATCGGTTTGAAAATTTTGTCAAAAAAATTTGCCTTCCATTTTAACAATCCCAAAGAAGAGCGCGGTCATTTCTTTTCATTAGTCTATCTTTGTATATTGGATGAGGGTGTGGGGCGGGGTGAGTGGTTTGCGCTTGGCCAACTGCCCGAAAATATTATCGAACATCATAAAAAAATCGTTATTCCAGAAGCTGCCCGGTTATTTCAATAAACTTTGGTGCCAGGCAAAGGTTTCTTTAACGCCTTTCTCAAAACTGATTTTTGGCTGCCAAGCTAATTTTTTTTTGGCTTTTGACCAGTCAAGGTATTGGTCGGGAGTTTCATTTTTGGCAATGTTTAAGATCTTGTAGGGGATTTTTTTACCTAAAATATCTTGGACTTTTTTTACGGTTTCAATAACGCTGAACACGTTATTGCTGCCAAAATTAAAAGCCTGCCCTTTATTTTTTGAAGTTTTCTGCGCCAATACAACACAGGCATTTGATATATCTTTTACGTAGGTGTATTCGCGCACCATTTTACCATTACTGCGGATTAAGAACTCCTTATTTTTTATAATGGCCTCCATGACTCCGGGGATGATGCGGGAAAAGTTAGTATCTTTGGGGCCGTATACATTGGAAAAACGCGTAATGACAACCGGCAAGCCGTACGTTTTAAAATACGTCATAGCAATCAGATCGGCAGCTGACTTTGAAGCGTCGTAGGGGTGATCTCCTCGCAGGGGGGTTTCTTCGGTGTAGGGCATGGTATCTGATTTTCCATACGCCTTGTCAGAGGATATGATGACAATAGATTCAATATTATTTGCTTTTCGGCAGTTTTCCAGAATGTTGACGGTGCCCATAATGTTTGCTTCAAATGTTTCGGCCGGGTTTTTGCGCGCTTCGTCCACTAGGGGCTGGGCGGCAAAATGAAAAACAACCCGTGGTCTTTCCTTTTTAAAAATGCCGGAAATTTTTTTGTCTCTAACATCGATCTTGTAAAATACAGCTTTGGGATGCACATACTCTTTTTTCCCGGAAGAAAGATTGTCAACCACTACCACCCTGTTTTTCAGAGCGATTAAATCGTCAACTAAATGAGAGCCGATAAAACCAGCTCCTCCCGTTACCAAGATTTTTTTACCGGTTAGCTTTTCCATATTTTCCACTTAGGGTCTTTTTCCCAGAGTTCGTTTAAATGTAAAAAATCTTTATGGGTGTCCATGCCATACCAAAAACCTTCGTGCTTATACAGCGCCAGTTGTTTTTGGGGGATAAGCCGCATGGCCGCATCTTCTATCATATCGCCCGGTTTGATATAGTCAAAAATTTCTTTATTAAACACCATGAATCCGCCATTGACGTAGTCGTAGAGCATAGGTTTTTGAGCAAATTCAGTTACTACATTATTAGTGTCTGCATTGACCAGCCCCCAGCGTGATTCCGGATGCACGCCGGTAATAGTTGCTATCTTGCCGTGAGATTTATGAAATTCAACCAGTTTTTTAATATCCACATCGGCTACACCGTCTCCATAGGTAACCATAAACATATCTTCCGGAATATGTTTTTTTATTTTTAACACCCGCTCTCCGTGGGCGGTTTGCAGACCCGTTTCCGCAAAGGTGATATTAAAATCATCCTGGGTTTTTTCATTTTCAAAAAAGTTGGTAATCTTTCCCTCCCCAACATTAAATGAGAAATCACTAGCATGGTGTTTCTGCTTTAAAAAATAATCTTTGATGTAACTGCCCTTGTGCCCTAATGCCAATACAAAATCACGATAACCGTAATGGTTATATATTTTCATGATATGCCACAAAATCGGTTTGTTCCCAATTTCTACCATGGGTTTTGGCTTGTATTCGGTTTCTTCCCGCAGCCTGGTGCCCATGCCTCCGCACAGGATAATGGTTTTGATGTTTTGCTCCATTGATTTTTTGTCTTTTTAATGGTTAAATAATATAACAAATTATCCTAAAATGCAAGAAAAAATAACAGTGGCTTTTTTTCTGCCGTCATTAGAACCGGGCGGAACCGAGCGGAATGTGGTCAACTTGGTAAACGCCATTGACAAAAAATTTTATGCGGTTACCCTGGTGCTTCAAAAAGCGGAGGGGGATTTTCTCAAGAATATTAACCGAGATATCCCGGTGGTTAATTTACACGCATCGGGCAGCCTGGGTTTATTTTTCGCATTGACAGGATATTTTAAAAAAGAAAAGCCCGATATTTTTGTTTCCGCATTTGCGCGCATTAACGTTATATGTGTGCTGGCAAAAATATGGTCACGGGTTGGCACTAAAGTAGTGATCACCGAGCACTCGGTGTTTTCTTTTTTGCCGGTCATCGCTAAAACTCCCTTGCGCAGGCTGTTCGCCCGTTTTTTTATGCCCAATATTGCCCGTTTTGTATATCCGAAAGCAGATGCCATTATTTGCGTCTCGCAGGGAATTGCTGATGATTTAAAAAAGATTATTACGTCCCGGGACATGAGGGTTATTTATAATCCCATTATTAGCGATGACATTTTCAGGTTGGCAGAAGAAGTAGTTGGCCATCCGTGGTTTACAAACAAAAATGTGCCAGTCATTGTTGCCGCGGGGCGCTTGGTTCCATGCAAGGACTATCCCACCCTATTAAAGGCTTTTAGCTTAGTGTTGGCCAAACAACCGGTTCGTCTTGTTATTTTAGGCAGAGGGACGGAAGAACATCGGCTAAAAAAAATGGCTGACGAGCTTGGCATTGTAAAAAACACTGATTTTTTGGGGTTCCAAGAAAATCCTTTTAAGTATATGGCAGGGGCTTCATTGTTTGTGTTATCTTCCTTGCAGGAAGGATTTGGAAATGTGATAATTGAAGCGATGGCCTGCGGTGCTCCCGTAGTCTCAACTGACTGCCCGGCTGGTCCCGGCGAAATTATCACACAAAGAGTAAGCGGATTATTGGTGCCGGTGGGCAATCCCTCCGCCTTAGCAGAATCTATGCTTAAAGTTTTGCACGATTCCGCACTTGCTCATATGTTGTCTTTTGCGGGGAAAAAACGCGCCCAAGATTTTTTGGTGGAAAAAAGCGTCGCAGAATACCAAAAAGTATTTGCAGAATTACTTTGAATATCATGTTAAAAAAAATCCGCCGGTTATGCGATGAGAAAAAAACATACGTTGCGGTAATTGCGTACGTATTAATTTTTATCAGTGCCATTTCCCTTTTTGATGCGCCAATGGCTATTGGTCTATTCTTTATAGTATGTTTAACGGCAATTACTTTTCTTATTCTTCTTATTGCCGGCGTGCATTCTAAACAAATCTACGGGTTATTTCTTTTGGCCTTGTTGGTTCACGTGGCAGCTGTTTTGGTTATTCAATATACGGGTTTTCGCCTTGGCGGAGGGGCAGACTTTGAAGGGTACCATAAAAGCGCCGTTTTAATAGCAGATAGGTTTTCACAGGGAAACTTTTCTTTAGACGAGGCGGGGCTTTTAAATGATTTTCCGGTAGCCATCGCCATTGTCTATATGATCACCACTCCGGCAATGATAGTGGGGCAGCTCTTCACCGCTTTTTTGGCCGCTCTTTCTATATTATTGTTGTATTATATTATTCTTGAAATTGGCGGTTCTCAAAAAGCGGCTTTTTTGGCGGGGATAGCTGCTGTTTTTTATCCTAGCTACTTATACTTTGGTAGCGTCTTATTAAAAGATACCATGGTTACTCCCCTTGCGTTAGCGGGTATCTTGTTATCCGCGAAAATGCTCAAATATTTTTCGCGGTGGTATTTTTTAGCTTTTTTTACACTCTTGATTGCATTGACCCATCTTCGTTTTTATGTGGGGTTGGCGCTTATGTTCAGTTTTATCATCAGCTGGTTTCTCATTGCTTCTTTTGGGGCGCGTAATAAGATTGTCTATGGCTTTGCCATCGTATTTCTTTTGGGATTTGCCCCTCAGATTGCAGGCAGCGGTTATTACGGGTTTGATAATTTTAAAGAGTTTCTCAACGCCCAAAAAATAACTGCTTACCGGGAAGTGACGTATAATTCCACGGCTATAGTGCCGGTTTTAGCGCCGGAGCCGGCTCCAATCCCGACACCTGTGCCTGTGCCCCAACCCGCTCCCGTTCCCCAGCCTCAACCAGCGCCCGCATCGCCCTACTCCCAAAATATGCTGTCGGGCGAAGGCTCGTCATTTGTCATAGAAACGGGGCTTGGCAAGGGTCCGCTGGTGTTTATCAAGAATTCTCTGCTGTCGTTCACGTATGGCTTATTGGGGCCCTTCCCGTGGCAGATACGCTATGCCCGCCAAAGGGTGGCGCTGTTGGAAACGTTTCCTTGGTATGTTATGATAGCATTTTTCCTGGTGAGCCTGGTGCGGTTGGTTCGGCAACGGGGTGCCAAGCATGCCTTGGGTTTGCACCGGTTTGCCGTTCCCTTGCTACTGTTTAGTTTATTGGCCATGGGCTCCTTAACATTATTTATCAATAACTACGGCATTATCACCAGGATCCGCATTCCAGTTTTCATGGCGCTCTTTGCTGTCATGTCAATTGCGTTAAGCGGTCCCATTGAACAAATTTATGAAAAAGTATCTCCTTATTGGCGGCGCGGGGTTTATCGGCTCCCATTTATCAGAAGTCCTTTTAAAGCAGGGCAGTAAAGTGACTATTGCTGATAAGAGTGACGGTATAGACGTTGATGATGCCAAGCAGTTGGCCGCGGTTTTCAAAAAAGAAAAACCCGATATTGTTTTTCACTTGGCTGGCGTGATTAATTTGCGCCTCCCAGTAACCGACCCGCTATTTATTAAAGATTTGGGGTTTATGCAGCGGACATACACCATATTAGAAGCTTGTAAAACATACGGGGTTAAAAAAATCATTTTTATATCCAGTGGGGCGGTGTATGGCAAGGCGGATGTTATTCCCACGCCCGAAAGCTGTGTCGGTCGGCCAGATTCTTTGTATGCGCTAGCGAGCTTAATGGTGGAAAAATACATAGAAAATTTTTACAAAGATTCGTCCCTGCAATATGCCATTGCGCGCTTGAGCAATGTATATGGAGAAAGGCAGTGGAAAAGCGGTATTGTGCCTGCCATTGTTACGCAAATACTGGCCGAGCAGCCACCTATTATTTATGGCGATGGCAACCAGACGCGCGACTTCATTTACATAGATGATGTGGTGGATGCGTTAGTTAAGCTAGCGGAGAAAGGAAGCAATAGTACATATAATATTGCCAGTGGAAAAGAAATAAGTCTCAATACTCTTTTTAGCCTTGTTAAAAAAATCAGCGTCAGCTCTATGGTGCCCATACATAAAGAAGCAAAAAGCGGGGAAAGCCAACGGAGTGCCTTAGATATTCAAAAAATAAAAAAAGATATTGGCTGGGCGCCCCAGGTTTCACTTGAAATAGGATTGCGTCAGGCAGTTAATTTTTATGCAAAAGAAAAAAACTAAAATTTGTTTGGTGGCGGCGGCTGATATTACGTTAAAATTCATTTTACTTCCTCAAATAAGGTATTGGCAGGAAAAGGGATATGAGGTGCAAACCATTTGCTCTCCGGGTTTTTGGGTTGAGCCGTTAAGAAAGGAGGGGATTGTTATAAAAGAAATAAAAATTAACCGTGGTGTTTTTACTCCGTTTTCGGATTTAGTTTCTCTGATTAGGATGTTTTTTTATTTTAAGCAACAAAAATTTGATGCGGTGTTTACCTTTACCCCCAAGCCCGGCCTTTTGGGACAGTTGGCCGCGCGTTTGGCGGGCACGCCCGTGGTACTCAATACTATCTTCGGATTTTACTTTCATGAAAATACGCCACCTTTGAAAAGAAGGTTTTTTGTGTGGGTGGAAAAAATCGCGGCCAGTTGTTCTAATTTTGTATTTTTCTGGAATATTGAAGATTTTGAAACCGCCCAAAAAGAGCGGATTGTTAAACCTGGTTGGGCCGATTATATTGGTGATGGAATTAGTATTGAACGTTTTAACCCTGCCAGATTCAGTCCAGAATTTATCCGGGTAAAAAAAGAAGCCTTGGGTATTGGACAGGGGAAAACAGTAATTGGCATCGTCGCCAGATTGGTAAAAGAAAAAGGCTACACCGAATTGTTTGAAGCATTCAGCATGGTATTGGCAGCATTTCCTGAAACCGTGCTTTTGATCGCTGGATCAGATGATGTAAAAAAGAAAGACAGCATTGATATTGCCGCCGCCAAGGGCAAACATATTATTTTTTTGGGCGAGCGTACTGATATTGACGAAATTTTTGCGGTTATGGATATTTTTGTGCTACCCAGCCATCGGGAAGGTTTCTCTCATAGCATTCTGGAGGCATCGGCCATGGGGTTGCCGGTGATTGCCAGCAATATCCGGGGCTGTCGGGGTGCGGTAGAACCGGGGGTAACCGGGTTGTTGGTTTCCGTCAAAAATTCCCAAAAATTAGCAGAAGCCATAATCAATCTTCTTGCAGACCCCCAAAAAGCGCAGGCTATGGGGCTGGCCGGTCGGGAAAAAGCCGAATGCGAGTTTGACGAAAGGCTAGTTTTTGATAAGATGGAGCAACAGCTTGCATGGAAATTAAAGTAATTATAAAAAGGATTTTTGATATTTGCATCGCTCTTGCGGGATTAATTGTTTTATTCCCTTTATTTGTTGTGGTTGCCATTTTGATTAAAAATGATTCTGATGGCCCGGTTTTTTTTGGGTATGAGCGAGGCGGTAAAAATGGAAAACCTTTTTACCCGCTTAAATTTAGAACGATGGTTCATGGCGCGATTAACCAGGGATTGGGCTATACGGTTGCAAGTGACGACGAGAGAATCACCCGTGTCGGAAAATTTTTAAGAAAATGGGGCATAGATGAATTTCCCCAATTGGTCAATGTTCTCAAGGGAGAAATGAGCATCGTTGGTCCTCGGCCAACCATGATGTATCAAATTGAAAAATATAATGATTTTCAGAAAAAGCGGCTGTTAGTGAGGCCCGGGCTGGCAGGCTGGGCATTAATTCATGGCAGAAACGCAATTTCATGGGAGGAAAGGATAAAACTGGACGTGTGGTATGTTGAAAATTGGTCGCTATGGCTAGATATAAAAATTATTCTTAAAACATTTTATATAATACTAATTACCCACGAAGGAGTTTACGGCAAAGATGGCGTGAATGACTCTTTCGTATAATCTCAATGGAAAATAGATTTAAAAACTGGCAAAGACCAGTTATTGAAAATATGAAACCAACTAAATATGGTTGGATGGTGAGCCATGTGGAAAATTTTACTATGGGAGAAAAAACGGACATCGGAGCATTTACATTTATTGCCGCCAATCATGGCATAATTATTGAGGATTTTGTCCAAATAGGGTCACACTGTTCTGTTTATTCTATCTCTACCATTGATGATAAAAAGGGGACGGTTACCTTGAAAAAAAATTGTAAGATTGGAACCCACTCTACTATTATGCCCGGAGTAACCATCGGAGAGAATTCCATTATCGGCGCTCACAGTTTTGTTAATAAAGATATCCCGGCTAATGTGGTGGCATTTGGCATTCCAGCGAAAGTAATTCGAAATATAAAAAATGCCTAACATTCCTTTATTTAAAACTTATACGGATGCCGATGATATAAAGGCTGTCAGCGAAGTGATTAAAAGCGGTATGAATTGGGCGATTGGGCCGAAGGTTCAGGAGTTAGAAAAGATGGTGGCAAAATATATTGGCCGGAAATATGCCGTGGCGGTAAATTCCGGAACTTCGGCCCTGCACGCCCTCATGATTGCGTACGGATTCGGTCCGGGAGATGAAGTTATTGTGCCCTCAGATACTTTTGTGGCCACGGCTAACGCGGTGGTGATGGTTGGCGCCAAGCCGGTGTTTGCTGAAATAGAAGAAAAGCACTTTGGTATAGACCCGGCTTTGCTGGAAAAGAAAATAACCAAAAAAACCAAGGCCATCATGCCCGTACATTACGGTGGCTGTGCTTGCCAAATTGAAGCAATTAAAAAAATAGCCAAAAAACATAAGCTTCTGCTTATAGAAGACGCTGCCCAGTCGTTGGGCGCCAAAATAGGCAACAAAAAAGCCGGCAGCTTTGGAGACTCGGCCGTCTTCAGTTTTTGTGGTTCAAAAGTAATTACTACCGGAGAAGGTGGAATGGTGGTGACCGATAATAAAGATATTTTTGAAAAGTTAAAACTTATAAGATCTCATGGCCGCTTGGAAACGGAAAATTATTTTTCTTCCACCAAGTATATGGATTATGTTATGTTGGGATATAATTTTAGGATGTCTAACATTACGGCGGCTCTGGGCATAGCCCAGTTTAAAAAATTAGGAAAGGTTATTGCTATGAGGCGGAAAAATGTCCAATATTTGAATAAAAAATTATCTGCCATTGACGGCGTTGTGGTGCCGGAAGTCCCCAGCCCTTATTTTCACATGTATCAAACCTACACCATTATCCTGACCGGCGGAAAAACCGTGCGTGATGCACTCAAAAAACACGTTAACGCAAATGGCATCTTTGCTAAAGTATATTATGACTCGGTTCACCTGACCAGTTTCTACCAGGAAACATTCGGTTATAAAAAAGGGGATTTGCCGGCTACTGAAGCTATTTGCGATAAAGTGTTGAGCCTGCCCATGTATCCCGATTTAACCAAAAAAGAAATGGATTATATGGTCGCACAAGTTAAAAGTTTTTTTAAAAATGTTTAATCCTTTTAAAAAGACCGCAACCACTCGCTTGATTTTTTTTGTAACGGTTGACATGCTTGTCATCGCGCTTTCTGTATGGTTATCTTTTTTAATTCGCTTTGACGGGCATTTGCCTGCGCAGTATTCCTCATTTATTTTCACTATGATTGGCTTGGCAATCGTTTTTGTCATTCCCATATTTTATCTGCAAAAACTATACTTTTTTTCATTATCATACGCCAGTACCAGTGAAATTATTTCACTCTTTCGCGCCACTACTGCCTCTTTTGTTTTTTTGGCCATCGCGATTTACTTGTCAAAAGATTTTTCGGGATTTAAGGATTTTCCTCGATCAACCATTTTCGTCAGCTATGGGTTGGTATTTATACTTTGTGCCGGTGTGCGTTTCTCTAAAAAAATTTACTTGCGACTTTTTCAATCCAACATAACAGCAAATAAAGAAAAAACATTGATTGTGGGGGCAGGCGATGCTGGTGAACAGATTCTGCGCAGCATGCTTTCGCTTGCCGCTTCCCCTTATGTCCCTGTTGGCTTTGTAGACGACAGCAAAATGAAACAAGGCATAAAAATACATGGGGTTAAGGTGTTGGGTAAGCTTTCGCAAATTCCGGAAATTGTGCGGCATGAAGGAATAAAGCAGTTAATTGTTGCTATCCCTTCGGCTGGTAACAAGGTTATCCGGCAGGTAGTTGAATTGGGCCGGAGTGCGGGGCTGCGTAAAATTAAAATGGCGCCGCCCATCCATGAGATTATCAGCGGAAAAGTTTCTTTTAAAAATTTGAAAAATGTTGACGCAGAAGATTTATTGGGGCGGTCTGCGATAGATTTGGATAAAAAACAGATAGATCAATTCATAAAAAATAACGTGGTGCTTATCACCGGGGCGGCCGGTTCCATTGGTTCTGAATTGGCTCGCCAGGTGGCAAAATTTAAGCCATCGCTGCTGGTATGCCTGGATCAGGATGAAACCGGAATATTCAATATTTCAAAAGAATTAAAGCACAGTTTTTCGGAGCTCTGCCTTCAGTCGCTAGTGGCGGACGTAAATGATGCTGAAAAAATGGGAATGGTTTTTAAAGAACACCGGCCCGATATCGTATTCCACGCGGCCGCCTACAAGCATGTTCCATTAATGGAAGCACAACCGGAAGAGGCGGTAAAAAATAATGTCTTCGGGACCGAAGTATTGGCTAAGGCTTCGGTTGAGCACCACGTTGGAACCTTTATTTTTATTTCCACGGATAAAGCTGTTAATCCCACTTCCGTCATGGGTGCTACTAAGCGCCTGGGAGAAATGATATGTCAGGCATATAATGTAAAAAATCAGACCAAATTCATATCGGTAAGGTTTGGAAATGTGTTAGATAGTCGCGGAAGCGTCATCCCGACTTTTCGGGAACAGATAAAACGAGGCGGGCCGGTGGAAGTTACCCATCGGGATATGCAAAGGTATTTCATGCTGACCTCAGAGGCCTGCCTATTAGTCATGCAAGCTGCGGCCATGGGTCGGGGTGGGGAAGTGTTTGTTTTAGACATGGGCAAGCAAATTATGATTTTAGATTTGGCCAAAGACATGATACGCCTATCCGGCTTTAAGCCGGATGTGGATATTGCCATCACCTTTATCGGCCTGCGCCCCGGGGAAAAATTGTTTGAAGAAATCCTGACGGCTGAAGAGGGAACCATGGTTACTCAAAACAAAAAAATATTCATGGCGAAAATGTCCAAGAGTAATTTTTCTGATATGGAAAAACACATGATAGGATTAAGGGGGATTTTACAAAATGGCAAACCAGAAGAATTAGTGGTTGCTTTGAAGCAGATTATTCCATACTACAAATAATGGCGGGCATGTGATAGAATGTAACTCATGAATAGTAAACGTGTAAAAAATAGCATCCTCTTTTTAGGGATTTTTTTATCCCTGGTTTTTGCGCCAGGTGTTTTTGCCGCTACTGTTGGAGACACAGCCACTTTTAATGTTGAGCAAAAATTTGAGGTTTTTGAAAATAGCAGAGTTCAAGCTGTTTTAGTGCGCAATACCCAAAATCTTTATATTTATGTTGAGAAAGGCTGGTGGGATGCGCAGGTATTTGCAAAACAAACTGAAATTTTGGCCAATTTGGATTTTCTGGCCTCGGAATTTAATAACAATATTTACCCTACGCTGACTTCGGTGTTCGGATCAGAGTGGCGTCCCGGTGTTGACGGAGATAGTAAAATTACCGTGTTGTTTCATGCCATGAAAGATGGGTCGGCCGGGTATTTTCGTTCAGCCGACGAATATCTGAAACTCCAAGTCCCCAGTTCCAATGAGCGGGAAATGATGTATCTTTCTTTGTCCCACATTGAAAACCCCCGGGCAAAACACTTTCTGGCTCATGAGTTCACCCATTTAATTACCTTCAATCAAAAAGACCGCCTCCAGGGAGTTACTGAAGACACGTGGCTTAACGAAGCTCGGGCCGATTATGCCCCGACCATTTTGGGGTACGATAGTGTTTATGAGGGCAGTAATTTGCAAAAAAGGGTGCGGGACTTTTTGGCCAACCCCTCCGATTCCATTACCGAATGGCAGGAAAATAAATATGATTATGGCGTTGCCACGGTCTTTATGCATTACCTGGTTGATCATTACGGCATCAATATGTTGTCGGATTCGTTGCAATCAAAATCTACGGGCATTGCCAGTATCAATGAAATATTGGCGGCAAACGGTTATAAAGAAACGTTCGCCGACATTTTTACCCATTGGACGATAGCTAATATTGTTAATAATTGCTCTGGCAATACCAAGTATTGTTACCTGAGCCAAAACCTCCAGAATTTACGGGTAAGCCCCACCTTGAATTTTTTGCCGTTAACGGGCAATAGTTCGCTTTCGGTAACCAATGTGATCAAAAACTGGGCGGGCAATTGGCAAAAAATCATTGGTGGGAACGGTAATTTAACATTGGAATTTTCCGGTTTGCCGGGCGTGAATTTCAAGGTGCCCTATATTATTTTTGACAAGAATAATAATTATACGGTAAAGTTTTTGGCGCTGGATAAAAACCAAAAAGGCAAAATTTCCATTGAAAATTTTGGCGAGCAATACAGTTCGCTGATTATTATTCCGTTACTGCAAAATAAAACTGCCGGCTTTTCCAGCGCGGAATTTACTTATCCGTACACGTTCAAAGTCTCCATTTCCGGCCAGATTCAAGAAGAAGACTCGGTTTTGATCCAGCAATTGCTGAATCAAATTGAATCTCTCAAAAAGCAAATTGCAACACTGCAAGCCCTGCAATCAGGCAGTTCTGTTTCGGTTTCTTGCGCCGCCCTGACGGCCAACTTGTATGTGGGAGTTTTAAATAATGCCCAAGTGCGTTGCTTGCAGGAATTTTTAACCTTGCAGGGAGCCGACATTTACCCCCAGGGCCTGGTAACGGGAACTTTTGGTAGTTTCACCAAAGCCGCGGCCATCCGCTTTCAAAAAAAATACAGTATTTTGCAAACCGGATTTGTGGGGATTTTAACGCGGACAAAAATAAACGCTCTTTTGCAAACGAATGGATAAGACATTTGAAATGTTAAAAAAAGAACTGCCGGGCGTAAAAAAACAGGTGCCGTTGGCGGCCCACACTACCTTTAACATCGGCGGTCCGGCTGAATATTTTTTACCGGCCACCACCCAGAAAGAAATACTGCGCGCCATAAAAACCGCCAAAAAAATAAAGCTTCCCGTGTTTGTCATGGGCGGAGGCAGTAATTTGCTGGTTTCGGACAGCGGGGTTAGGGGATTGGTGGTGAAAAACCAGGTAACTAGTCCCGTGGTTTTGAAAAAGAATAACGTGGTTGAAGCGCCGGCCGGGGCGGTGTTGGGCAAGGTGATAGATTTTTCCATCAGCAAATCTTTGCAAGGACTGGAATGGGCTGGCGGGCTGCCTGGCACTTTTGGCGGTGGTATTCGGGGAAATGCCGGAGCCTTTGGCGGAGAAATGAAAGATACTATTGTCAGCGTCCGGGCTTTAGATGATCAGTTTAACTTGCGAAAATTATCTAATGGCGAATCTGGGTTTTCTTACCGGTCTTCTATTTTTAAGCGTAAAAATTGGGTAGTATTATCGGCTCAAGTGAAACTGAAAAAGGGCAATAAGAAAAAACTGAAAGAAATTTCCAATTCGCGCAAAGACTATCGCAAAGAAAAGCATCCCCTGGAATATCCCAACGCCGGCAGCGTATTTAAAAATGTGGCGGTCAAAGATTTGGCCCCCATATTCCAAAGTGAATTCGCCGACAAAGTAAAACAAGACCCCTTTCCTATTGTTCCGGCCGCTTGGTTTATTATCGGCGCGGGGTTGGCGGGCAAAAAAGTGGGGCGGGCGCAAATTTCCCAAAAGCATTCAAACTATATCGTGAATTTAGGGGGCGCCAAAGCCAAAGATGTGCTGGCCTTGATAGATATGGTAAAGAATAACGTCAAAAATAAATACGGGATAGTGTTGGAAATGGAGGTGCAATATTTAGAATAAAAAAGGGTCTAGCGTCTAGGGGATAGGGTATAGTAAAAACGTACGTCGGTGCGTTGACTAGCCCCTAGACCCTAACCCCTAAACCCTAGCAAAATGAAAATAATAATAAAAACAAAAAACTTTGAACTCACGGGGTTTTTGGAAAGATTCATCAACGATAAAATCGGCAAGCTGGAAAAATTTGCTAAAACACTAGGTAAAGATTCCATGGAAATTTTCGTGGAGGTTGAAAAAGAAACTAACCACCACCGCAAAGGAGATCTCTTTATTGCCCATCTGCAAATCCAGCTGCCGGGAAAAAACTTGATGGCAAAAGCCCATGGTGAGGATTTACAAAAAGCCATTATTGATGCCAAAGACGAACTGGAAATAGAAATTAAAAAACATAAATTGAAAGTGATTGAACTGCCCCGCCGCAAGATTCGTAAAGAGATGGGAAAAGAAATATTCTAAACCAAAAATCGGGCCGCGGCCCGATTTTTGGTTTACAAACACCTCATTTTTATATAAAGTAGTAGTATGTCAATCTTCTCAAAAATCTTTGGCGGGACCAGTCAAAAACAGATAAAAAATCTACAGCCTTTGGTTGAAAAAATAAATGCTTTTGAGCCTGAATTACAAAAACTTTCAGATGAGCAGTTAAAAGAAAAGACCAAAGAATTCCGCCAGCGGCTCGCCTCGGGCGAGCCGCTGGACAATCTTTTACCCGAAGCTTTCGCCACCGTCCGCGAAGCCGGAAAACGCACCCTCAACCAGCGCCACTTTGACGTGCAATTGATGGGCGGCATGGTGCTTCACAAAGGCAATATTGCTGAAATGCGCACCGGAGAAGGCAAGACCCTGTCGGCCACCCTGCCGGCTTATTTGAATGCCTTAGAAGGCAAAGGGGTGCACATTGTTACCGTCAACGATTACCTGGCCAAACGCGACATGGTGTGGATGGGGCAGATTTTCGGGGCGCTGGGCATGGCCACGGGTTGCATTACCAACCAGAGCGGTTTTGTGTATGACGCTTTATATAAAAATACCCAGCAAGACCAGCAGAGAGATTCTATTGGCGCCTTTAAGGTGGTTGAAGATTACTTAAAACCGGTTTCCCGCAAAGAAGCTTACGCGGCCGATATTACCTATGGCACCAACCACGAATTCGGCTTTGATTATCTGCGTGACAATATGGCTTACGACCTGGCCCAGCAAGTCCAGCGCGGCTTTAATTTTTGCATTGTTGATGAAGTGGACTCCATTTTAATTGACGAGGCCCGCGTGCCGCTTATCATTTCCGGGGCCGCTGAAGACGCCAGCGAAAAATATCATCAATTTACCAAAGTGGTGGCGCCATTGCAAAAAGATATTGATTACACCATTGATGAAAAGTTAAAAACGGCCACTTTTACGGAAGAAGGCCAGGAAAAGGTGGTCAAACATTTGGGCAATGACCCTTGGAGCCAAAATGATATTGCCGCAACGCACCAGTTGGAAAGCGCCCTGCGCGCCAAAACCTTGTTTTTAAAAGATCGCGATTACGTGGTAAAAAATGGGGAAGTGGTCATCATTGATGAATTCACCGGTCGAATGCTGGCCGGGCGGCGCTGGTCTGCCGGGTTGCACCAGGCGGTTGAGGCTAAAGAAGGGGTGAAAATCCAGGCCGAATCGGTAACATTGGCAACCATTATCTTCCAAAATTATTTCCGGTTATACAAAAAAATTTCCGGCATGACCGGAACCGGGTTAACTTCGGCCGAAGAGTTTGATAAGGTGTATAAATTGCAAGTGATGGTGGTGCCAACGCACCGGCCCATGTTGCGTAAAGACCAGCCCGATAAAATATATAAAACCGAGGCGGGAAAATTAAAGTCCGTGGTGGCGCAAATCAAAGAATTGCACCAAAAAGGCCAGCCGGTGCTGGTGGGAACCCGGTCCGTTGAAAAAAACGAATACATGGGAAAATTACTGGAAGTCAGCGGCGTGCCATTTCAAATTCTCAATGCCAAAAATCACGAAAAGGAGGGAGAAATTATCGCCCAGGCCGGCAAAAGGGGGGCGGTAACCATTGCCACCAACATGGCTGGCCGCGGGGTGGATATTATCCTTGGTGGGAACCCCAAGGACCCTGAGGAGGCTCGAAGGGTTGCCGAACTTGGCGGGCTTTTTGTGCTGGGAACCGAACGCCATGACGCCCGCCGCATTGATAACCAGTTGCGCGGGCGCGCCGGCCGGCAGGGGGATCCGGGCGCTTCCCAGTTTTTTGTTTCACTGGATGATGATTTAATGCGCATTTTTGGAGCTGACCGGATAAAATCAGTCATGAATACCTTAAATGTGCCCGAAGACGAACCCATAGAGTCCAAAATGATTTCCGGGGCCTTGGAAAGCGCCCAGGGTAAAATTGAAGGCTTTAATTTTGACGCTCGCCACCACTTGCTGGAATATGACGATGTCATGAACAAGCACCGGGAAATTATTTACAAGAAACGCAGAGAGTTTCTTGAAAATAATCAATTTTCAATTATCAATTATCAAGAATACGGGCTTACACAAGAGGCTTTTGATAAAAAAGAACAGGAAGTGGGCAAAGATCAAATGGTGCAGATTATAAAGTTTGTGGCGCTCAAAGTCATAGATACGTTGTGGCAAGATCATTTAAGCAACATGGAGCATATGCGTGATTCGGTGCGGCTGCGCGCTTACGGCGGCAAAGACCCTTTGGTTGAATATAAAAACGAAGGCCACCGGTTATTTGCAGGCCTTTTGGAAGAAGTGGATATGGAAATTTCCAAAAACATTCTAACCGCGCGCTTAAACGCAGGCGCGCCGCGGAATAACGCGGAAATTAACGCGGAAAAACGCGGAAACGAAATTGGCCGCAACGACGAATGCCCGTGCGGTTCAAAAAAGAAGTTCAAGAAGTGCGGAATGTTAAACACCCAAGAACATCAGCAAAATCTTAAAAATTTAAATATTTAAATATTGCAATATTGAAATATGGCCACGATCCAACGTTTTGAAGATTTAATCTGCTGGCAAAAATCGCGAGAACTTGCGAAGGGGATCTATAAAGCATTCCAGCGATCGGCTGACTACGGATCTCGTGATCAAATACAGCGTGCGGCGGTTTCGGTGGTAAGTAATATTGCGGAAGGATTTGAGCGCGGAACAAAGCAAGAATTCATTAACTATCTTTATATCGCCAAAGGGTCAGCCGGCGAAGTGCGCGCGCAACTCTACGTCGCACTCGACGTAGGATATTTAAATATGGAAATGTTTAAAAGTTTAAATAATTTAGCTCAAGAATGTTCGCGGCTGATCCAAAGTTTTGCGGAAAAGATAAAAACTGGTTCCAGGAGTGGTACCCAATTCAAGGCAATTAAAAAATCAGACGATATTCAGGAAGTATTCAAACAGGCAAATCCGGAGCTACATAAAAAACTTTTTGGATAAATAAAAAATAATATGGAGCGTGATATTAAAAGGTTAATCAAAGAAGTGCTAGAAAAAGGATATTTAATGAGCCTGGGCACGGTGGATGAAGGCGGAGTTTGGGTTTCTGATGTGATTTATGTTTTTGATGATGAGTTTAATTTATATTGGATAAGTGATCCAGACACCCGTCATTCAAAGGCGATTCTACGTACCAGTAAGGTTGCTGGAACGATTACGGCCGTTGACCGGGGCGACGAATTGGGAGTCCAATTTGAGGGAACTGCGCAAAAAATAGAAGGCGCAAGATATGATTTGGCTAAAAAGCATCTGGCAAAACGAAATAACTCAGAACCCAAAGAAACGGATGATGTGTTGCAAGGGGATTCCTGGTACGGGTTAAAACCTGTTAGGATAGAGTTGATCCATAAAAAGTTTTTCGGGTTTGAAAAACAAAAACTGGAATTTTAAAAGAATGAAAATACTTACGTACACTTTTTATATTTTACTGTTGTCGATAGGAATTGCTATCGGCGGGTTTTTGTTTTCTGACACCATCAAACGGCCGCTGGTTGATATTTCAAAATGTCATGAATATTGCTTAAAAACCAACGAACTGGCCGGGCTTTTGGTCTCCGCGGGAATACAAGTCATGGACGGCAATTTGCCCAAAGTGATTTTTGAAACAGATAAAACTTTGGTGTTTGACATCCAATATCCATATCCGCCCACAAAAATACACTACGCGGTGGTTCCTAAAAAAGATATCAAAGATGTAAACCAGCTGGCTCCTGAAGATGAAGGGTATATCAGCGATGCGTATCTGGTGATGGCAAAAATTGTGCGCGAACATGATTATAAAAAGTATCGCGTTATCACCAACGGCCCGGGGTTTCAAGAAGTGGCGTATTTGCATTTCCACTTGGTCATTGACCGCGACTAAAATGTTTAAAAAAATAATTATTTTAATAGTGTTGCTACTGGCCGTTGCCACGGGGTTTTTGTTTAGAGAAAACATTATAAAAGCCTATAACGAGTTTGGAAAAAATGTGCAGCAATTCCAAAAAAGTGATTTGGGCAATATTATTTCCCAGATTGGCAAGGAAATATTGACCCCGCCGCCGCTGCGCATCGGAGGAAGTGAAAATGATGTGGTTTTGGTGAAAGCCAAAATCATTGCCCAAACCAATATTCAGCGTTTTGACAACGGCATGTTGCCTCCGCTGGTTGAAAATGCCCAGTTAAATGCCGCCGCTTTGGCCAAGGCCAAGGATATGTTTGAAAACCAATATTTTGAACATAATTCGCCCAGCGGGGTTGATCCAGGAGCGTTGGTAAAAAAATACGGCTATGACTATATTGTTTCTGGTGAAAATTTGATCTTGGGGAATTTTGCCAGCGAACAGGAAGTGGTGCAAAAATGGATGAACAGCCCCGGCCACCGCGCTAATATTTTGCATGCGCGGTTTAGTGAAATTGGAGTGGCCATGGTGAAGGGCGAATATGAAGGCCACACGGTTTGGATTGGCGTGCAGGAGTTCGGTTTGCCGCTTGATAGCTGTCCGGAGCCGTCAGAAGCCTTAAAAATCCAGATTGAAGCGGGGAAGGCGGATTTGGAAGCCCGCGTCGCCGCCATTGACGCCAAAAAACAAGAAATAGACAGCACCAGCCGCAATTCAAAAAGGTATAACGAATTGGTGGATGAATATAATGCCATGGCGCAAGAATACAACGCCAAGGTGCAAGTTATGAAGGGTTTGATTGTACAATATAACAGCCAAATTAATGCATTTAACCAGTGTGTAGCTGGTAAGTAAATTATGAACAGAAAAATTTTAACGCTTTGTTTGGTGCAAAAAGATGGCCGCGTGTTGCTTGGAATGAAGAAGCGTGGATTCGGCATGGGTAAATGGAATGGCTTTGGCGGCAAGGTTGACGCAGGCGAAACCGTTGAAGAAGCGGCCAAGCGGGAATTATTTGAAGAGGCGGGAATTAGCGTGGTCAACATTGAAAAATTGGGGGTGTTAGATTTTTCGTGGAAAGGAAAAGAACAAGATGTTTTAGAGGTAAATATTTTCAAAGCCACGGATTTTTCGGGCCAGCCAATTGAAGGCGAAGAAATGAAACCGCGGTGGTTTGGCATTAACGAAATCCCGTTTGAAAAAATGTGGCCAGATGACAAATTTTGGTTTCCCTTATTTTTAGAAAACAAAAAATTCATCGGAAAATTTATTTTTGACGAACATAATCAAGTTATAGGGCACGAGTTAAAAGAAACTAATTAATATGCCGCAAATAAAACCTGACAGTACCATAAAAGAATACCAGCAATTTGTGCATGAGGTGTATGGTTTACAAAACGCCCGCTATTTTAGTTTGCAGGATATGTTAAACAATATAGAACGGTTTACCACCAGGGCCTTAAAGGGAATTAGGAAAGGCGACGCCCAAAAAACGAAATTGAACTTAATGATTTCTTTAAGTTGGTTTATATCAATGATGAACCAGCTTCATATAGACATTGAAGAAGAAGTATGGAAACGGTTTCCGTACATGTGTTCGTACTGTGCCCATTGTCCCTGTGTTTGCAAAGCCAAAAAAATCCAAGCCAGACAAAAAGTGGTTATAGATAATAAGAAAAGGCCAGTTACCATGGAGGATTTTCAAAAGATGTTCAGCAACATTTATCCGGCTTCAACCAGAACCTTAGACCACGCCGGTGTGCACTTGGCAGAGGAAATGGGGGAAATTGCAGAGTCAATTTTGATTTACCGGGGAAGCCATCAAGATGAGGGGTTTAAGAATGTTATTTTAGAATGCGCCGATTTTATTTCTTGTTTAATGGGGGTTTGTAATTCTTTGGAAATTAATTTGGCAAAAGAAATTTCAAAGGAATTTTCCCAAAATTGCCATGTTTGCAAAAAAGCTCCCTGCCAGTGTAATTTTGCACAGATCATGCAGTTTAAGTCGTAGTAACATTCATGAGGTTTGCCATTGTTTCGGATACGCACGACAACATCAAGAACTTTAACAAGGTTATTGATTTTTTGAATGCCCAAAAAATCACGACCATGTTGCACTGCGGTGATATTTGCAACCAAGAAACCATTGATGAGGCTACCAAACACTTTAAGGGGGATATCCTCTGGGTGAAAGGCAATGGGGATTATGAACTGCGCGATAGCGGTATTAAAGATATGATGGAGCTTGATTTGGGCGGAAAGAAAATCGCTTTTATCCATTACCCTGAATTGGCCAAAAAATTAGCGGAATCGGGAAAGTATGATTTGGTTTTTTACGGCCACACCCACAAACCCTGGGCCGCCCAACTGAAATTGGGCGAGCCTCGCCCTGCTGGGCGGGAAGAGTGTAGGCTCGTAAACCCCGGCGAAGTCGCCGGCCAGCGCTTCAAACCCACCTTTGCTATTTATGATACGGAGACCGATAAACTGGAACTGAAAATATTAGAACGGAGACCGATAAACTGGAACTGAAAATATTAGAGAAGCTTGATTAATTTTGAAATTGGGTTATACTTATCAATTAAAATATGCAGCAAAAGTATTGGATCTTTATTGGAGTAATGGTTCTGGCCGTGCTGGCTGGCGCTTTTGTTTATCCCAGTTATGTTGACAAGGGAATTGACGCGGCCAATGCTCAATTTGGCTGGCACCTGCCCCATATGTGGTCAAAGCCGTATGTATTGGGGCTGGATTTGCAGGGAGGGGTGAACTTAATTTACCAGGCCGATTTGAGCACTGTTCCTGATAAATCCGGCGCCATGGCGGGGTTGAGAGATGTAATAGAACGCCGTGTGAATATGTTTGGCGTTTCCGAACCGGTGGTGCAAATTCAGGGTCAAGACAGGCTGTTGGTGGAATTGCCCGGGGTAAAAGACGTGGCCCAGGCCATAGAAATGATCGGCCAAACTCCGTACTTGGAATTTTCCGAGGCGCGGGCTGAAACCGAAACCCAGCAAATTTTAGATAAAATCACCGAGGTGGGCGCGGCCCAGGAAAAAGGCGAAGATGTTCAAAAAATCAAAGACTGGCAGTTGGCCCTGCAAAACCCCTATTTTAAGCCTACGGAATTAACCGGAAAATACTTGTCAAAAGCCAACGTGGTCTTTGACCAAACCACGTACAAGCCCCAAATTGAACTGATTTTTAACAGCGAGGGTTCAAAAATTTTTGAAGACATTACTGCCCGCAACATTCAAAAGCCTTTGGCCATTTATTTGGACGGAGCTTCCATTATTGACACCAGCGGCGATAATAAAATAGATGCCGATGATATTTACGCTCCCATTGTTCAAGATAAAATTACCGGAGGCACGGCTGTCATTACCGGCATTGCCAATGCCAAAGTGGCCAATGACATTGCCCGCCGATTAAACTCCGGGGCTTTGCCGGTTAAAATCGGCAGTCCCATTTCCCAAGAAACCGTGGGGCCAACCCTGGGCGCCGATTCATTGAAAAAATCCCTTTGGGCGGGGGTGTACGGTTTGTTGGCGGTCATTGCCTTCATGATTATTTTTTACCGCTTGCCGGGATTGCTGGCTTCTGTGGCTCTCCTTATATACGTTGCCATCACCCTGGCCATTTTCAAACTGGTTCCGGTTACCTTAACCTTGGCCGGGATTGGCGGATTTATTTTGTCCATCGGTATGGCGGTTGACGCCAACATTTTGATTTTCGCCCGCATGAAAGAAGAAATCAATCAGGGCAAAAGCCTGGCCGCCGCCATTAGTGAGGGGTTTGGCCGGGCCTGGCCTTCCATTCGCGACAGCAACTTAAATTCCCTGATTGTTTGCGCCATTTTATTCATTTTTTCCACCTCGTTTATCAAAGGATTCGCGCTGACATTATCATTGGGTATTGTGGTTTCGCTATTTTCCGCTATTTTCATCACCCGGATATTGTTGATGGTTTTTGTCGGGCCGCGGTTGGAAAAATTAAAGTGGCTCCTGTAATTACATGAATTTTCCATTCACCAAATACTCAAAATTTTACTATATTTTCTCGGGCATTTTGATTACCGCTTCTGTGGCTTCTTTGGTTGTATTCGGTTTGAAGTTTGGTATTGAATTTACCGGCGGTAGCAACCTGGAACTTACCTTCACCCAAACCCGCCCTAGTAACGAAGAAATTTCAAAAGCCCTGGAACAATTTAATTTGGGGGAAATTGTCATCCAGCCCACCGGAAGCAATGGCGCGGTATTAAAATTTAAAGGCGTTGATGAAACCACCCACCAAGGCATTTTGGCCAGCATCAATGCCCTGGCGCCAGCCGAAGAGAAGGGTTTCCAGTACATCGGCCCTTCGGTTGGCCAGGAGTTGAAAAACAAAACTATCATCGCCGTTGTTTTGGCATTGCTGGCTATCACCATTTACATTGCTTTCGCGTTTAGGAAAGTTTCCCGGCCGGTGGCTTCCTGGAAATATGGTATTACTTCACTGATTGCCCTATTCCATGACATCATCATACCGCTGGGAGTGTTTTCTGCTCTGGGGTATTTTTACAACGTGGAAATCACCATTCCCATTATTGCCGCGTTGCTCACCATCATCGGGTTTTCGGTGCACGACACCATTGTTATTTTTGATCGCATCCGCGAAAACATTTTGCGCCGGGGTATGGGAGACTTTTCTGAAACGGTTGATTTAAGCTTAAATCAAACCGCCGGCCGGTCTGTTTCTACTGTGGCCACCGTGCTGATTGTGATGTTCGCCTTATTCTTTTTTGGAGGCCAAACCTTAAAATGGTTTTCCCTAGCCTTGATTGTGGGCGTTTCGGCTGGGGCGTATTCTTCCATTTTTATCGCCGGCCCATTGCTTGTTTCTTGGCAGAAATGGAGTCAAAAAAGGCAAAACACTTGACATATTTTCTTGAGCATGCTAATCTAGAATAACGACTATGGAAAAGATAAACTACGCACAATTATACACCAAACTGACCAAAGGCCTTTCGGCAAAAACCAAAGACATTTTTGACCGGCGTTTTGGCATTAAAACTTCCAGCCAATCAAAGGCCGGAAGGGGCCAAACGGTGCGCATTGAAACTTTGGAATCCATCGGCCAAAGCTTAGGCATCACCCGCGAACGGGTCCGCCAGATAGAGGAGGCCGGTTTTAACTTTATCAAAAAAAATAATAAAGAAATTATTGATAATATTTGCGCCCAATTTACCGCTTACTTTGAAAGCAAGGGCGGGTTTAAAAAAGAAGAAATCGTTTTGGAAGATTTGGGCGGGCAAAAATACAAGCCCTATGTGTTGTTTTTCCTTTCTCTGTGCGGTGCGTTTTCACGCGTGGCCGGTAAGAAAGACTATGAATACTTCTGGTCAACCATTCCTAGTGCCGAGAAAACCGTCAAAGAAAACTTGGATGCCTTGGTGGCCGGCATTGAAGCCCATGGCAAACTGATGGAAAAACACGATTTGGCCGCCGCCTTTGCTTCCCAACACAATTTTGAAGCCTTGGCTTCTTATTTGGAAATTTCTAAAAAAATCCAGGAAAATAAAGAAGGCAAGATTGGTTTGATCACCTGGCCGGAAATAAAGCCAAGGGGAGTGAAAGACAAAGCCTATTTGGTATTTAAAAAACACCAAAAGCCGCTGCACTTCACCCACATTACTTCATTAATTGACGAACTGGGTTTAAATGATGATGACAAAAAAACCCACGCCCAAACGGTGCATAATGAATTAATTAAAGACGCCCGGTTCGTATTAGTGGGCAGGGGAACTTATGCCTTGGGAGAATGGGGGTATGTGCCCGGCACCATCAAAGACATTATTGGAAAAGTTTTAACGGAAAAACCGCACCTGGCCAGCCAGGATGAAATTGTCAAAGAAGTGTTGAGCCAGCGGTTGGTGGCTAAAAATACCGTCATGATCAACTTAAATAATAAAAAATATTTTGAAAAGGACGCGACGGGTAAATATTTGATCAGAGATAGCGCATAATCACAACAAAAAATCGTCCTTCGACTTCGCTCAGGACGATTTTTTGTTGTGTCTGTCTTCCGGTTCCGCTCGGCTTTATTTGACAAATTTTTTAAAATATAATATGATTATATTAGTGGGGGTTTTTGACAATCAAACCAAAAGGGGGGTTTCCCATGGATACCAAGAGCGTCCTTTCTTTCTCTTCTGTTCTGTTGGTTATCGCCGGGTATATCCCATATATTTACGCTATTGTGCGTGGTAGGGACTTGCCCAGGGGCACTCCCGGCAAAGTAGAACCCAGTAAAGCTTCGTGGCTCATCTGGGCAACCCTTGATGTTGTTATTATTTGGGGGATGGCATTGGAAGGAACCGTCAACAGCCAAATCGTGGCGGTGGTTATCGGCGTTTGGGTTACGGTCTTTTTTGTTCTCAGGTATGGCGTTCCCGGTTGGACGAATCTGGACTGGTTTTGTTTAGCCGGTGCTGTGGTGGGCATTGTGCTTATCATATTCAGCAGTCCTGTACTTGGGATCATAACAAGTCTGGCCGTAGTCTGTATTGGTTCAATCCCCACCTTCGTTTCAGCGTGGCAGGATCCGGGCCGCGAAAATAAGCTGGCGTGGAATCTCTTTACGGCTTCGTCTATCTGTACAACGATTGGTATCCCAAAATGGACTTGGGCCGACGCTGCCCAGCCAATCGCTTTTTTATCGGTACAAGGCATCATGATGTATATCTTGTACATCAAGCCGATGATGCGCGCTGATGCGAAAAAACAGGTAGGTTAGCCCAGGGCCCCGATTGTTGAAGAAACACCGGGGCATTTTTCTTGTATTTTGATGGTATTTTTGGTAGATTAATTGCGAAGCCCCGCCGAAGCGGGGCAATGCGACCGGATTTACCGGCCGCACCAGTTCATTTCCAATTATGGAGGACTCACATGAATTTCATGCAGATGCTCAGGAAAAAATGGTCCGAAGGCAAGGCTATTTGTGTGGGGTTGGACATCGACCCCCTTAAGGTTCCCGATTGCATCCGCTTGGCTAGTCCAGCGGCCACTATTTTAGATTTCAATCGAAAGATCGTGGAAGCAACCAGGGATTTGGTGTGTGCCTATAAGCCAAATGCCGCGTTTTACGAAGCGTATGGCGAAGGGGGAATGTCTGCTCTTAAGACAACAATTCAACGCATCCACGATTTGGCGCCCGACGTTCCCGTAATCCTGGACGCCAAGCGGGGCGATATCGGCAACACCAATGAGGGCTATTTGAAAATGGCCTTTGAGGTGCTAAAGGCCGACGCCATTACGGTACACCCGTATTTGGGGGCTGATGCACTTGAACCATTTCTAGCGCGGGCAGACAAGGGGATTATTGTGCTCTGCCGTACGTCCAACCCGGGCGCCGGGGAATTTCAAGACCTATTCGTCAACATTGATGAAGAAGAGGCCGCGGTTTTGGATGAAGAATGCTGTGCTAGTTGCGGGCCCAAGGCGCGATTCTATGAATATGTTGCCTATCAGGTTTCCTGCCGATGGAACAGGAATGGCAACTGTGCAGTTGTGGTTGGGGCAACAGCTCCTTACCAGCTTGCGGATGTCCGGAAAATTGTTGGTGACATGCCGATTCTTATTCCGGGTCTTGGCGCGCAAGGTGGTGACTTGGAAAAAACGGTTACGGCCGGCAAAGACAGCCGTAATCAAGGCATGATCATCAACTTGTCGCGCAGTGTTCTGTATGCTTCCAAAGAAGCAGACTTCGCTGAAGCCGCGCGCCAAGAAGTCCAAAGAGTCCAAACCGAAATCACCCAAATCCTAAAAGGAGGCATGTCATGAGACAGTGTGATTTTGATGAAGCTAAACGGATTTTCGCCAAGACCGGCGCCATCATTACCGGCGACCACTTTGTCTACGCCAAAAAACCGGATGGCTGGTATCACGGTTATGACTACGTCAACAAGGATGCTGTGTATCCGTTTGTTTCTGATGTCAAAAGACTGTGCCAAATCATCGCGATTCATTTTGCCAACAAGGGGATCCAAACGGTGGTCGGGCCGACAGTAGGAGGAGTGATATTGTCGCAACGGATAACGGATTGTCTGATTGGCATTGACGGCCATAGTCCCACCAATATCTTTTCGGTGTTTGCCGATGAGGTCAATGGTGAAAGGGTTATCAAACGCGGCTATGGTGCGTATGTGAAAGGCAAAAGGTGCCTCATTCCCGAAGACATTATAAATTCGGGCAAAACCGTCATGCAAACGAGCAAGGCTGTTTTGGAAGCCGGCGGGGAGGTGGTAGCCGTGGCCGCACTTTGTAACCGCAGTGGCGGCAAGGTGACTGCCGGAACCTTGGGTGTGCCAGAATTGGCTTCCCTGCTTGATTTGGACATGCAGATGTTCAAGGAAGACGAGTGCCCCATTTGCAAAGAACGAGGCATTGAGTCTGTGCGAACGGACTTGGGCAAGGGGCTTGAATTCTTGGCTCGTAAAAAGGCTACGTGATAAATCGGGGCCTCGCGGCAATTCGCGAGGCCTTTTTTCTTGCATTGAAAAATTGCTTAAAAATGGCCACGGGAGTATAATTACAGTAGCAATTTCAAATTCACTTTTTTCAAATTGATTTCAAATTTCAAATTGTAAATTTCAAATTCACTATGTCATATTTCTTTTGGCTTTCCATTGCCCTGCTGGTTTCCACCCTGATTTTTTATGCCATTTTCGCGGGGCTTATTTACTATTGGCACGAGAAAAAAACCACGGTGGTGGTGGTGCCGCTGCTGTTTACCTTTGAGTTTTTTTCCATAGGGTTTTTGGTCATCTGCCTGATCACGCTGCTAATACAATCTTCCCCGGATATTTTAAAACTCATTTCAAATTAACCCAATTTGAATTAAGAATTTCTATGGCACAGCTTTCCCCTTACTTTTTTTGGTTAAAACCGTTAAACCGCATTCTGCTGGAGCCTTTTTGGTGGGCCTTTTTGATGCTGTTCATTTTTTGGGTGCCATTTTTACGGGTATGGTGGTGGCTGTTCGCGCCGCTGTTTTTAGCCATAGAATTAAAGGCTTTGTACATCTGGTGGATCAACTGGGATTATTACTACGCCAAAACCAAGTGGCATATGCTGGAAATTATTCCGCCCAAAGAAATATTGGTGCCCATGAAAGCCATGGAAGATATTTTTACGGTGCTGTGGGGCGCGCTCTATAATAGCCCCAGTTGGCGGGAGGCCTGGTGCGAAGGAGTGATGGAAGAAAACTCCGAGTGGATGTCCTTTGAAATAGCCAGCATTGAAGGCCAGCTGCATTTTTACATTCGGGTGGCGGCGCCCCAAAAAAATGTCGTTGAAACCGCCCTGTACAGCCATTATCCGGAAATGGAAATCCATGAAACAACGGACTACACCAAAAACGTGCCGCAAAATATTCCCAATGACGAATGGGATACTTACGGGGAGGACTGGATTTTAACCCGGCCACCGCATTTTCCCATTAAAACCTACGAAAAATTCTTTGAACCACAGGGCGAAAAAATTGCCGCCGAAGAAAAGAGGATGGATCCGCTGGCTTCGTTGCTGGAACTGATGTCAAGGCTGGGCCCTGGCGAACAGTATTGGATGCAGTTTATTATCACTTCTATGGCGCCCGATGACACAGCTTGGCGCAAGGCCGGAGAAAAAGAGGTGAACAAATTAGCCAAGCGCCCCGTCAAACAGGAAACCACCATCATTCAAGAATTGACCATGGTGATGCGCCATCTTGTCATGGGCCCGGAAAAAGAAGGGTCGGGTGAAAAAGCCACTTATGAATGGGCGTCACTGGCCAAATCCGAAGAAGGCGAAAAGGAGTTATTGCTCACGCCCGGAGAGCGGGCGCGGCTTTTGGAAATTGAAGATAAGTTAAAGCGGCCGGCGTTTAGGACCAACATGCGCAGCGTGTACGTGGCAAAACGGGAAAACTTCAAGTCTTCCCATCGGCTGATTTCCCGCGCTTATTTTTCCCATTTTAACACCCAGCATTTAAATAGTTTTCTTTTTTCTAAAGTGACCCGGCCTAAAACCCAGTATGTCTTTCGCAAACGGATTCCTTTCATCAGAACCCGGCGAATGTTTCGCAATTATGTGCTACGGTTCCCGCCTCTGTTTCCCAATCGCAAAAGAGAAATGGCTATCTTAGACCCGGAAGAATTAACCACCGTGTTTCATTTCCCCATTAAGATTACCGGTTTGGTATTGCCGACCATGATGAGGGTGGAAAGCAAAAAGTCCGGCCCACCGCCTAATTTACCCACATAATTTTTATGCCAGATAACAACAAAGAAACAACTTATTTTGGATTAACTTCCTTTCGCAACCAAAAAGTGAAATTCGGCATTAAGCGCGACGACCGGCGGCGCCATTTTTACACCATCGGGAAAACCGGTATGGGAAAGTCCAACCTAATGGAAAACATGGCCATCCAGGATATTCAAAATGGCAACGGAATAGCCTATGTTGACCCGCACGGGGAAGGCGCTGAAAAATTGCTGGATTACATTCCCAAGGAACGCATCAAGGACGTGATTTTTTTCAATCCGGCGGATTTGGATTTCCCTATTGCTTTTAACGTCATGGAAAAGGTGGACTTCCGGTACCGGCACTTAGTGGCCGGCGGTTTGATGGCGGTGTTTAAAAAAGTCTGGCCGGATGTCTGGTCGGCCCGCATGGAATACATTTTAAGCAATGCTATTTTGGCGCTGCTGGAATACCCCGATTCCACCTTGCTGGGAGTCAACCGCATGCTTTCAGATCCCGAATACCGCGCCCGGGTGGTGGGCCAGGTCAAAGACCCCATTGTTAAAGCCTTTTGGAGCGTTGAGTTCGCCCGTTACAGCCAAAAATATGAAACCGAAGCCACCGCCGCCATTCAAAACAAGGTGGGGCAGTTCGTTTCCAACGCGCTGATTAGGAATGTCATCGGGCAGGTGGAAAGCACCGTCAATATGCGCAAAATCATGGATGAAGGCAAGATTTTGATTTTAGATTTATCAAAAGGTAGGATTGGGGAAGATAATTCCCGGCTGCTGGGCGCGCTCTTGATTACCAAAATCCAGCTGGCCGCCATGAGCCGGGTGGATATTCCCGAAGCCGAACGCCACGACTTTTATTTATACGTTGACGAGTTCCAAAACTTTGCCACCGAGTCATTTGCCAGTATTTTATCTGAAGCCCGCAAGTACCGGCTTAATTTGATTGTGGGGCACCAGTACATCACCCAAATGGACGAAATTGTTCGCGACGCGGTGTTTGGCAACGTGGGCACCATGGCCGTGTTTCGCGTAGGGGCGGAAGACGCCGAATTTTTGGAACGGGAATTTTCACCGGAATTTACTGCCGAAGATTTGGTGAATTTGTCAAAATATAATATTTATTTAAAACTGATGATTGACGGTGTGGCTAGCCACCCTTTTTCTGCCGGTACTCTGGCTCCGCCAATTCCGCTGACCGATTCAAACCGCGACGCTATTATTGAAGCTTCCCGCCAGCGCTACGGCGTTGGAAAGCAAATGGTGGAAAAAGATATTTCCGATTGGTCGGTGGACGAAGGTGAGTGGGCCGGGGAAAAAACCGTGGGACTGGGCGCCAGTAAATCACAAATCCCAAATCCCAAATCCCAAATAAATTCAAATTTCCAAGTTCAAAATTCAAAACCCCAGATTTCCACTCCCAGCATCCAGGAAGACGGCACGGCGCTGTATAGCGCCCGGTGTGATAACTGTGGCAAAGATACGCGGGTTATTTTTGAACCCACCCCTGGCAAGCCCATTTACTGCAAGTCGTGTTTGAAAAAAATGAAAGCGGCCAAGGCTCAGGCAGAGCTTCAAAAATCCCAAGCCAGGCCAATTGCTATTGCCAGGGTAACTGAAGTGGGGCAATCAGCACCTCAGCCAAAGCCCCTTGACCACAAGCCTATGGGCGAGGCTCCCGCACCGCGCAACCCCCCTTCGCCACAGGCTTCGGCGGGGCGCAGAGAAATTAATTTGTCGGAATTGAAACATTTAATTGATAAGTCGCAGGAACTTAAAGAAGAGAAAAAGCCGATTAATCCGGGTCAAAAAATAGATTTACCATGAAATCAGTAAAAGATTTTGAAGTAAAAAATAAGCGCATCCTGGTAAGATGCGATTTTAATGTACCCTTAAGCGATACGGGTGAAATTTTAGATGATGCGAAAATCCAGGAAGCCCTGCCCACGCTGCAGTATTTGATTGAACATAAGGCCAAAATTATTATTTTGACCCATTTGGGTGAGCCGGCCGCCTCGCCTGATGGCGAGGCAAGCCTCGCCCCTTTGAAGGGGCGGGAGGGCGTTATAGTCCCCGCGTTAAAACTAGACGCCATCCGCGACCGGATTGAAAAGTTGCTTGATGTTCATATTATGAAATCGTTTGACTGCGTGGGAAGGGATGTGGAAAATCAGGCCTCGCGCTTGAAGGGCGGTGAAATATTATTGTTGGAAAATGTGCGTTTCCATAAAGAAGAAACCGAAAACAAGCCTGATTTTGCCAGAAAACTTTCGCTGTTGGGCGATATTTACATTAATGAAGCTTTTGATGTTTGCCACCGTAACCACGCTTCCGTGGCTGGCATTCCAGCATTTTTACCCCATGGCGCGGGTTTTGCGCTTCAAAAAGAAGTGAAGGTATTGGCAAAAATTATGGCCCATCCCGCGCGGCCCATGGTGGCCATTATCGGGGGCGCCAAAGCCGCTACCAAAGCAATGTTTATAGAACCTTTTTGCGCTTTTGCGGACTTGGTGATTATCAACGGTCTTATCAAACAGGAACTGGTTGCTAAAAAAATATCCCTTAAGTATCCCGAAAAAGTATTTGGCCCGAAAGATAATTTAGGGGGGCTTGATATAGGCGCCCAGGATATAAAAAAAATGACCGAAAAAATCGCCAACGCCAAAGCTATTTTTTGGAACGGCCCATTTGGCAAGTTTGAAGAAAAAAAATACGCAGAAGGCACCCGAGCCATCGCCAATGCTATTATTGAAAGCAAAGCATTTTCTGTAGTTGGCGGGGGAGAAACCCTTGAATTCCTGAAAAATGAAGGCATTCTAGACAAATTCAGCCATGTTTCCACAGCGGGCGGGGCCATGTTGGAATTTCTAAGCGGCCAGCCCTTACCCGGGCTTGTCGCTCTTGACAAGTAATACATATTTATGCTATTGTGCTCTCAGGGTAAAACAACGTGTTTTACTAGTTCCTACAACGGCGAACGCCCTGAAAAGGAGAACGCGCCATGAGTCTTGAACTTGAATTTGCTGCTTCTTTGGTCAAGGATTCCGAGGGAATCTCGCCTGACAACAAGAAGTGGTGGCTCACGCTCAAAGGGGAAGAGCGCCAAGCTAAGATCCGGGGAATGTTTCCCTTGCCTGCCCAAATCCAAGAGGTATCTGCTTTGATTCGCCCTGGCAACATGAGCTGGCAAGATACGCACCTGGTGGTGGGGCGGCTGTGCGGGCTGGAGGAGGCAATGGCCTCGTTGATTTCCAACTCGGCTCCGGTTCCTGACGGCATCATGCCGCTGTGGATCCCTGAAGGCTTGACGGCCAACTCGCTGATGGGAGCCCATGCTGGTATTGCCGGTACCGATGGCAAATCCCTGAAAGTCGAAACCTACGGCATCGTCGATTTTGACGCCACCTATCAACCGTATCCATCTGACCGCCGTAGCTCGCAAACGCTCTTGCTCAAGGATGAGCAGGAGGCCGAGCATATATGGGGACGCAAGTCTGTGGATTGGGTTCTTGCTCACAACAAGAATCACCACGGCCTCATGCTTCACCAGCGGTTGTTGGCCGGGCTGGTCTATTATTTGGTCAAAGGGCAACACCTTGACCAAACGTACTGGACCGACTGCCTTGGCTCGCGTACGACTAGCGGCGATGTGCCGAGCGTGAGCTTCCACTATGGCCGGGTGCGCGTGGGCTGCTATCGTGCCGGTCACGGCTACAGCGATGTGCGTTCCCGCTCCGACGGTGTCTCGTAAAAAGGGTTGCCTGGCGAAGTGCCGTGGTGAGCGAAGCGAACCATGGCCTGAGCCGGGCAATAAAGCGTGTTTGCAAGTCAAAAACTTGCAAGCACGCTGTTTTTTTGTAACAATCATATTGCAAGCGGGCTTCCCTTTGCCTGTTTGTAGACACTGCTTGCTTAACTTTATTGAGTTAACAAGACTCAGAAAACTTCTCTGCGACGGACAGAGTAGGGGTACATTATTTCGTACCCCGACGCAGGGTATTTTGTAAAAAATATCCGGTGGAATGGACGAAGTTAAGCAACAAGCGGGCTCGCGTACGACTAACGGCAATGTGCCGAACGTGAACTTCCACAATGGCAAGGTGCACGTGAACTACTATCATGCCAGTAACAGCAACAACGATGTGCGTTCCCGCTCCGAAGTATCGCATCAAAAGGAGTTTTAAAACTCCTTTTATGTTCCAATAATATTATGTCAAATAAAGAACAGGTCTGTCGAGACGCGAGCGAGGCCGACTCTGTCGGAATGCCCGTCTGGGGGGGGGGTTAGAAGCCAAAGCTTGTATGAAAAAATTATTGCCACTAGAAATTTATTCCATGCCTGGCATCTTTTTAAACTAGGAAAAACAAAAAAAGCCGATGTTATTTGTTTTACGAAAAATTACTGGCTGGAGATTTCCCTTCTGCGAAGCGAATTAAGCCACAAGCAATATGCCCACGGGCCTTATGCCCCGTTTTATGTCCGGGACCCAAAGTTACGGAAAATCAACAAGGCCTGCGTACGCGACCGGGTAGTCCACCACGCGGTATTCCGGAAACTCTATACTCTCTTTGATGCCACTTTTATTTTTGATTCATATTCTTGTAGAATAGGCAAGGGCACTCACCGGGCTGTACGGCGTCTGCATCAATTTTTCAACGAAGCTAGCACCAATAATACCAAAAATTGCTGGGTGTTAAAGTGCGATGTGAAAAAGTTTTTTGATTCCATTGACCAGGATATTTTACTGGGGCTTATCAGTAAAAAAGTGCAAGATTGCGAGGCACGGTGGCTTATAGAAGAAATTATTAAAAGTTTCCCGCGAGGGCTGCCTCTGGGAAATATTACCAGCCAGCTTTTCGCCAATGTTTATTTAAATAGCTTGGACCAATATATTAAACATGTTTTGAAGGCAAGCCATTATATCCGTTATTGCGATGATTTTGTCATTTTGCATACTAATAAACATTATCTGGAAAACTTGGTTTTAAAGATAAATAACTTCTTGCAAGAGCAGTTAGCGCTGACATTGCATCCTGGTAAAATAACCCTGCAGCCGTACCGGCGGGGAGTGGATTTTTTAGGGTATGTAAGTTTTCCTAGTCATACGGTTTTACGGGTACGAACCAAAAAGAGGATGTTTCGGAAAATAACACAAAAAATATTGTCATATAAGAGCGGTCAAATAACCAAGGAATCTTTTCACCAGACAATGTATTCATATTTGGGAATGTTGGTGCATTGCAAAGCCCACAAAGTAATGAATGAATTAGTGGTTTTGTTGAAAGTATATAAGGTCAACTTGTAAACGAAGGCTTTTTTCTTGTTTCAAAGTGTAGTAAAATAAGAAAATTTCAATAATTATGCCAAAGAAGGTAGAAAATACATCATATCCAACTATTTTTGAGAAACAAGAAGTCCGTCGAGTGTGGCACGATGAAATGTGGTACTTTTCAGTTTCCGATATTGTTGGGATTTTAAGCGAATCAAAGGATGTAAAGCAATATATTAAAAAAATGCGCGCACGTGATTTAGAGCTTTCTGTCAACTGGGGTACAATTTGTACCCCCCTTGCCATGATTTCAAAAGATGGCAAAAGAAGAGAAGAGATAGCAGCAAGCCTCGAAAATATCTTTCGCATTATCCAATCTATTTCATCGCCAACGGCGGAACCATTTAAGCGTTGGCTGGCCAAAGTAGGAAAAGAAAGAATTGATGAAATTGCAGATCCGGAACTTGCGGTGACTAGAGCCAAGCAAATTTATGAAAAGAAAGGATATCCTAAAGATTGGGTGGATAAACGCATGCGGGGTATTGCCGTAAGAAATACGTTAACGGATGAGTGGAAAAATCGAGGCGCTTCCAAAAGCATTGAATATGCCATTTTAACCGACGAAATCTATAAAGCCACCTTTGATAAAACCGCCAAAGAATATATGGATTATAAGAGCTTGGATAAAAAAGCCCGTGATAATTTACGTGACCACATGCACGATATAGAATTAATTTTAACCATGCTAGGAGAGGCCACCACTACTAAAGTAACCGTCGAAAAAGATTCCCAAGGATTTAAAGCTTTAAAAACCAGCGCAAAAATCGGCGGAGGTGTTGCGGGCAGAACCCGGAAGGATATCGAAAAGCAGACTGGTAAAAGAGTAATTTCAAAAGGTAATTTTAAGAGTCAAAAATTATTGTAGAGATGGAAACAAAGATTAAAAATTTAGCCGAAGCGGCTCAAAGGATTAAAAAAGTGGCGCTTGAAAAAGAGCGCATTATTATTTACGGCGATTTGGATAAATAAACTTGTATGATTCAACAGGGTTTAATAAGAAAAGTAGGGCAATATTATAGAAACGCGGCAGAATATCAAGAAGAAGTTTTGCGTGGTAAAAAGGAATTTTTTGATTTAGATAGTAATGAAAGCGTAGATTCTCTTGATACTGATATACCGCTATTTAACGAATGGATGATGTACGATTTTAGGTTTTCTGATGGGAAAAACATGTTCGAAAAGTTTTATTATGAAAATCCATTAAAAATTCCATCATACAGAAGGGAAATATATAAAACATTGCTTGAAAATTATTATGGATTATTCCAGGTTTTAGAAATTAGACCATTTTTTGGATTAACTATCAAAAGATTGAGCGATGAAAAAGTATTTGAAGTCATGGAAATGTCTTTGACAACTCAGGTGGGCGCGGAAGATGTTTTCATTGGTCGTGTTGCCAAGGTTATTGATCATTACGAACTAGTTGGAGCGGATACGAAGGCAGTAAAAATGAGCCAATCAAATGATGAAAAATTAAAGAAATATTATTTAGAAAAAGTTTTTCCAAAAACCAAAATGGATACACCAAAAGATGCTTATATATTTTTTAAAAATATGTAACAATGGACAGGAGTAGTGAAGAAATAATATGAACAATGTGATTTATATTTTCATTGATGCCTCTAATCTCTGGCAGGCACAAAAAGCCAAAGGTAAATTTTTGGATTATGGAAAGACTACCAAATATATCCAAGAAAGATTTAAGGGCACAAAGATAAGAGTTTTTTATTACACCGCCTACCCGGCCGAAGGGACAAGAAATTACAGTTTGGATAGCAAGCACAAATTTTTCACGTTTTTGAAAAAGGGTTTAGGCTTTGAGGTAGTGAAAAAAGAATTGAAAAGAATCACTGTTGGCGAAGTGATTGAAGAAAAGGGAAATATGGATGTAGAAATGACGATCGACACGCTTCACAATTTGGACAAATACCACACCGCAGTTTTCTTTACCGGCGATAGCGATTTCTTGGCCTTGGTTGTTTATCTAAAAAATCATAACAAAAAAGTATATATTTTTTCGTCAAGAAATAATATCTCGCAAGAACTAAGAACTGGCGCGGACGGCTATACAGATATCTTAAGTATCAACGAAATGTGGGGAAGAGATTTAAAACACAAAGCGGGATTGCAGAAAGAGGGGACATAAAAAAACAACCCTCCTTGTGGAGGGTTGCCCTTGGATGTAATACCCTTTCAGTTTTGGAAAACTGAAAGACATCTTCATCATATTCTAATTATACAAGCATGTCAATAGTTAAAAATAGGATAAAAAATCTAACAGAAGCGGCTCAAAGGATTAAAAAAGCGGCGCTTGAAAAAGAGCGCATTATTATTTACGGCGATTCGGATGCCGACGGGGTTTGTTCAACAGTGATTTTGCAAGAGGCCATTAAAAATCTTGGTGGCTCGGTTTTTTCGGTGATGTTTCCGGATCGGGAAAATGACGGGTATGGGGTAAATAAACGGGCCTTAGGGTTATTGAAAGGTAAATCTCCTGCATTGTTTATTACGCTAGACCTGGGCATTGGCAATGTGGCGGAAGTGGAAGAATTGAACGCTATGGGCTTTGAGGTAATTATTATAGACCACCATGAGCCGCTGGATAAAATTCCGGCGGCAAGCATTGTGGTTGATGTAAAGCAGCCCGGCGACAACGCGGGGTTTGAATATTTGTGCAACGCGGGGCTGACGTTTAAATTAGTTGAAGAAATGTTTCACCCCGCCGAAGCCCTTGGCGAAGGGGGGCTTGGCGAAAGTTTACGGAATAGCTTACTTGAACTGGTGGCGTTGGCTACTATTTCTGATATGGTGCCGCAAATTGAAGATAATAAACTTTTTATTGAAAGGGGATTGCGCTCTTTGCAAGAAACCTACCGGCCCGGTTTGCGGGCGTTTTTTGGCATGCCGGACGTGGGCAGCGTGGCGGCCGGTGGCTACATGAAAATTATTTCTTATATCAATACCGCCGAGTCAGTGGATTTTATGAACGATGCTTTTTTACTTTTAACTAGCCATGAAGTAAACCGTTGCCGCGATTTGGCTGAGGGTTTGGCGGGAAAAAGCGCGTTAAAACAGCAGAAAATAGCCTCAATTTCACAAGAAGTGGAGCGGCGTATTGCCAAAAACCCCGATGACAAGATTATTTTTGAAGGTGATCCAGCTTGGAAATTAACCCTGGCCGGCCCAGTGGCCAGCATTATTGCCCAAAAATACCAAAAACCCACCTTTATTTACAAAAAAATGGACACGGAATCGGCCGGTTCGGTGCGCAGTTTGCGCGAAGGTGAGAATTCGGTGGATGCCATGGCTTTGTGCAAAGATTTGTTAATCACGTATGGCGGGCACGCCAAAGCATCGGGGTTTAGGTTAAAGAACGAGGATCTTGATCAATTTAAGCAGCGTTTGGGTGAATATTTTATACATTTAAGGAAATAATGCCAATATTAGATTATGGAAAAGGAAATTAAAAAGGGGGAAATTATTATTTACCAAAGTGCTGATAAGAAAGTAAGAATTGATGTAAATTTGGATCAAGATACTGTTTGGTTGACGCAAGATCGGATGGCAGAACTTTTCGGTAAAGGCAGATCTACTATTGCCGAACATATATTGAATGTATTTAAAGAAAGAGAATTGGATAAAAATTCAGTTTGTCGGGATTTCCGACGAACTGGTAAGGATGGTAAGGAATATGAAGTTCAGCACTATAATCTTGACGTTATAATATCGGTTGGCTATAGAGTAAAATCCCTGCAAGGAACTAAGTTTCGTATTTGGGCTACCAATACCTTAAAGAATTACCTTGTCAAAGGCTACGCGATAAATGAGAAAAGACTGCTTGAGGCTAATAGTAAGTTTAACGAATTGCAGGAAGCGATAGATTTTCTGCGCAAAAAGTCAAAATATGACTTACTGGCCGGCCAGGAGCAAGAGATTTTGGATTTACTGTCAAGTTATTCAAAAACGTTAACTTTGCTTGAACAGTACGACAAAGAAAAAGTTGCGTTGGTAAAAAATGGAAAAGGGAAATTTATTTTAACCTATGAAGATGTGCTGAAAGTTATTAACGCCTTGAAGAACGAACTGGTTACTAAGGAAGAAGCCGGTGAATTTTTTGGAATAGAGAATAGCGATAAATTAAAGGGCATTGTTGGTAATTTGTACCAGACATTTGATAAGAAGGAGCTGTATTTTTCAATAGAAGAAAAGGCGGCGCACTTGTTGTATTTCATTATCAAAGATCATCCGTTGGTAGATGGGAACAAAAGGACGGGTGCATTTTTATTTGTGTATTTCTTGGACAGGAATAATTATTTGTATAAAGAAAGTGGTGAAAGGAAAATCAATGATAACGCGTTGACAGCTTTGGCATTGCTGATTGCTGTCAGCGATAGACAAGAAAAAGACAAACTGGTAAAAATAGTCACAAATTTGCTTAAGGGGTAAATAATAAAGATATGTTTATACAAAAGAATGAAGAGCATACAGGCGATTTATATTACGATGCCATGGAACTCTTGGATGGAAGTAGATCTGGGGCGAAAGAAGCGTTGAAATTATTGGAGAAGGCGCTGGAACTTGATCTAAACTATGTGCAGACATATATAGGATTTGTACAGGCATATGGATCGTTGGGAGACAAAATTAAAGCAAGGGAAAATATCAAGAAAGCATTTGAATTGACCCAAGAACAATTTCCTAAATGGCCGAAAGAGATGCCTTGGGGCGATATCGATAATAGGGCGTATTTGCGAGCAATCGGGTGGATGGCGGATGAATATGCGGATAATGGTAAAAAAAGTGAGGCCGAAGAATTGTACCGGTTGTTGTTAAAATTAAATCCCAATGATAATCAGGGTATACGTTATACCATGGCTGGTTTGTGTGCCGGAATAAGTGGAAGGGAAATTAATAAAATGTTTGATGAGGGCAATAAAAAGCAGAATTGGGATAAGTTGCGGGATTTAGTTAAAGAACAAAATAAAAAGCATAAGTTTTGGAAAGAACCCAAATACGATTAATGCATCATAGGCTAATTTGTACGAATTAACCTATGCTTGGAAAAATAAATGTTACATTTTATAAAATTTGAAATATGGCCCTGGGTTAAAGTTAAAACAATCTATTATTGGTGGATTATAAAGTACGGGGGTAAGAAAAATATTCCCCGCGAACTTATTTTTCAAAAGTTGCAAGAGAATATGGAATCAATGACTAAAAATATTGTGGATGCGGTAAGGGTTTCACCTGAAAATCAGATGGATGAAGAGGAGAAAAAAATAACCAGAGAAATTCTTATGAAAGTTAGTGAATTTGAACGAAAAATAAAAAATCTCAAGTAAGCATAATAAAAAATGAAGAATATCGTAATTTATACCGATGGGGGCAGTAGGGGCAATCCCGGCAAAGCGGCCATTGGGGTGGTGTTTTGTAATGAAATGGGGCAGGTGATCCAAAAATTTGGCGAATATTTAGGTGATGGCTTAACTAATAACGATGCCGAATACCAGGCGGTTATTTTTGCCCTCAAAAAATTTAAAGCGGTATTTGGCAAAAAAATGGCCGAGATAGCCGAAGTGGAGGTGCGCAGCGATTCGGAATTATTGGTAAACCAGATGAATGGCAAGTATAAATTGGAAAATGAAAAGATTCAAAAGTTTTTTATAGAAATTTGGAACTTGAAAATTGACTTTGCCAACGTTAAATTCAAAGCCATCCCGCGCGAAAAAAACAAAGAAGCGGATGCAATGGTAAATGAAGCATTGGACGCGCAAGTGGGGAGCCAGAAGTTGTTTTAACCGATTTGACAAGACTTTTAAAAAATGATAATGTGAAAGTGGGTTAGCAAGATGAGTGATTGCCCCCGCAAAAGAGCCTAGCTCTCGCGGGGGAGGAAAGTCCGAACACTATTTGCCGCAAGGCAGAAACGGTAGCGGGTAATTCCCGTCGTTGGCAACAACAGGGCTGCGAACAGAAACGACCCGGTTTAGTCCGGCTGAAACGTGCTAAATGCCTACTGGAGTGCAAGAACAAAGCTGAGAGGAATCTCATAATTCTTATCAGTTAAAAGTAGTTCGCCAGAGCCAAATAGTAATATTTGGCCCAGATAGATAATCACTGTCGCCGCAAGGCGATACAGAATTCGGCTTATAGCCTTGCTAATCCAACAAAGAAACCGGCTCAACCGGTTTTTTTGTTGGTTGTAAAAAACATGAAAAAATACTAACATAGATTCATGGAATTACTGCCTAACAAAGGAAAAAATCTAATGATCCAGGTTGATGGAAAAAGCTATGCTCGTTATCCTGTGAAAACCAAACTCATTACGCCGGAAGATAAAGATATTTCAGTAATTGTTGCCGAATATGCAAAACCTTACATACAGCCCGGTGATATTTTGTTTGTCAGCGAAAAGGCGGTGGCCATAACCCAGGGCAGAGCCTATGATATTAAAGATATCAAGGCAAGTTGGTTAGCACGCACCCTTTCAACATTTGTAACTAAAACCCCGGTGGGCATTGGTTTGGGGTCGCCCGAAACCATGCAGCTAGCTCTGGAAGAAGTTGGGGTTATGAGGATTTTTATAGCGGCCATCATTGGCGGTTTGGGTAAAATGGTGGGTGTAAGGGGCCTTTTTTACATGGTGGCGGGCTCCGCGGCGCGGTCTATTGATGGGGCAGTGCCATACGCCATTCCGCCGTATAATAATTATGTTTCAAAAGGCCCTGTGAATGCTAACGAGGTTGCACAAAAAATCGCGGGGCTGCTTGCCCTGAGCAGAGTCGAAGGGGTGGCCATCGTTGATGCCAACGACCTTGGTGTCAATATTTTGGGCACCACTCAAGGCATAAACAGCAAACTAATCGCCAAAATTATCAAAGACAACCCGCTGGGCCAAAGCGACGAACAAACTCCCATTGGAATTATTCGGGAAGTAAAATCTTAAATCGTAAATAAAAATTTTGTTTACAAAATTTCTCAACACCCAAACCAAATCAATAAGTTTTGCCTCGCTTATCCTGGCAGCGTCTTATTTTTTTTCGGCGCTCTTGGGTTTATTTAGAGACCACCTTTTAGCCGGCCAATTCGGCGCCGGCAATGAACTGGATGTGTATTACGCCGCGTTCACTATTCCGGATTTTATCGCCTTGATTTTGGTTTTCGGCGCCATTTCTTCGGCTATTATTCCCATTTTCAGCAGTTACTTGGTTAATTCCGAAGACGAGGCTTGGCAGTATGCCTCAAACCTGTTCAACATTTTTTTAGTGTGCCTCATTGCCATCTGTCTTATTTTTATTGTGTTTGCGCCCTTGGGTGTGGCGTTAATCGCTCCCGGTTTTTCGCCAGAAAAGCGTGAGATGACCGTCACACTCATGAGGATTATGTTTTTAAGCCCCATTATTTTGGGCATCAGCAATATTGTTAGTGGCATTTTGCAGGTGTTTAAACGTTTTTTAGTGACTGCCCTGGCTCCCTTGATGTACAATTTGGGCATCATTGGCGGAATCATTTTTTTTGTACCGCGGTTTGGTTTGGTTGGATTGGCCTTTGGTGTGGTACTGGGCGGCCTGCTACATTTACTCATTCAAATTCCGGCATTTTTGTATTCGGGGTTTAAATACCGGCTATTGTTTAATTTCAATCACGCGGGCGTCATGAAAACATTAACCTTGATGCTTCCGCGGTCCTTGGGCCTTGGCGCCGGCCAGTTAAACGCCATTGCCACCACTGCCATTGCTTCAACCCTGGCCAGCGGCAGTATTGCCGTGTTCAGTTTAGCCAATAACTTATCTGGCATGATGGTTAATGCCTTTGCCGTTTCGCTTTCAACCGCCGTTTTTCCGGCTATGGCCCTGGCCTATTCCAAGGATCACACCAAAGATTTTGAAAAAAAGTTTTCTTCGGCATTTTTACAGATTATTTTTTTTACCGTCCCCGTTGCCGTTTTGCTGTTTATACTGCGCGCCCAGATTGCCAGAATTGTTTGGGGTTCGGGAAAATTTGACTGGATAGACACCCGCCTGGCCGCCGCCGCCCTTGGCGTTTTTAGCATTGGCCTATGCGCCCAGGGCCTTATTTTTATTTTATCCAAAACTTTTTACGCCGCCCACAACACCAAAATTCCCGCCATGGCTTCCGTGGCCACGGTGGCGCTGAATATTGCTTTAAGCTTTTTATTTGTCTGGCTGTTGGCCGGTCACGGCGTGTTTTATGCTTTGATGCAATTAGTGTTAAGGCTGGAAGGCATTGATAACATTTCCGTTTTGGGTTTGCCGCTGGCATTTTCCATTGCCGGCATTGCCGAAGCCCTGTTACTTTCCTGGCTGTTGTACAAAAAGTTCAAAGTATTCAGGTTGCGCGCCATGGCCGATTCACTGTATAAAATTGCACTGGCAGGCATATTAACCGCCGCCACCGCATTTTTGGCCCGGCAGATTTTAGTGAGTTACCATATTATTAATTTACAGACTTTTTTGGGAGTCTTTTTCCAATTGGTATTTGCGGGCATAGTGGGAATGGCCTGTTACATCGGCATGGCGTTTTTGTTAAAATCACCCGAACTGGAAACCATCAGGGAGTCATTTTTTAGGGGGGGGAAGGGCAAAATCCATTGACATTCTCGGGGTTTTATGATAGGGTCTCTCTTGTCCTATCGTTCTTTCCATTACAACAGCCTATCAAGGAGGCTCAGTGAACATCTTGTAGCCATAGAGAGGTCGCGACATTTTTTGTCACCCCGTAAAAATCAGTGCGCATCTTGGTAAAAACATTTTTTTCTCTAATTTCGAAAGGTCTACCATGAAAAGTTCACGGATTTTCGCTTCTCTTCTTGCAGTCCTCTTCACCGCCGCACTGTTCGCGCAGTCGGCAATGGCGCAGGTTCCTCCTCCCCAAGACCCGGCCAAGGAGTACGACCGCGTCAAGGGCCTCTTGGACAAGCTTGAGACAACCCTTGACGGCTACATCCCAATCAGCGTAGCGGTAACTGATGCCTGGGATGATCGTCGGCCATTCTTGTCTCAGGAACTGATGGCCGCCGGTGACAGTTATTTGGACAACGCAGAAGCTTCTGCGTATGATGCTTCCAAAAAATTCGGCGTGGCCAAAGATGCCTTGAACAAGGCCAAGACCGCGTTAACGAACATGCAGCCCGATGTGGCCACCCTGGCCATCATGGAGGCCGAGACTGCCATCAACAACAGCACGTTCTATAACCAAGAGGCTCTCTTGTGGCTGGTACAACTGGATAATACCGGCAAATAACCATAACCCGGGTTTGCACAATGCACTATTGTCAAACCCGGGTTTTTTCATTGAAATTTGGGGTAAAAAAGGGTAATCTGATGATATTATATCCCAAGAACACATTCGGAATTTTTGTATTATTGCACAAGTAGACGTCGCTCGCCTTACCGCCCTCGCTTCGCTCGGGCTAGCTCTTCGGTTCCGGCTCGCTCCTTAGAAACCCACGGTTTCTGATATTCGCCAATTCGCGCGAATTGGCGAATAGTTTCCTACACGGAGGGGACACCAAGTTTCCCCTGAGACGGGCGATCCGGCAAAGACGGCCTCGCTCGCGTCTTGACCGACCCACCCCTCGTCAATATGCGCTAACTTATTTATGCTCATTCAGTTTTAATTTAATGGAAAATAAACAAAGTTTTATTCGTAACTTCTGTATAATCGCGCACATTGATCACGGAAAGTCCACCTTGGCTGACCGGCTTTTGGATATGACCAAAACTATTGCCACCAACAAAATCACGGCGCAGTTTTTGGACAGCATGGAGCTGGAAAAAGAAAAGGGGATTACCATCAAACTAAAGCCGGTGCGCATGCATTACACACATAATGGCAAGGAATACATTCTGAATTTGGTTGATACGCCGGGCCATGTTGATTTCGCCTATGAAGTTTCGCGTTCTTTGGCCGCCGTTGAAGGCGCAGTGCTGTTGGTTGATGCCACGCAGGGTATTCAAGCTCAAACGTTGGCCAACATTGATTTGGCAAAAAAACAAAATTTGGTAATTATTCCGGTAGTAAATAAAATTGATATGGATGCCGCCCGGGTTGAAGAATCATGCCAAGAATTGGCAGCCGTACTTGGGGTTGCGCCTGAAAGTGTCATAAAAATTTCTGCTAAAAACGGATTAAACGTTGAACAAGTTTTGCAGGCGGTGGTTGAAAAAATTCCGAGCCCAGAAGTCCGCAACGCCGGAGCCGAGCAAAAACCTTTCCGCGCCCTTATTTTTGATTCCACCTATGATTCTTTTAAAGGGGTGCTGGCCCTGGTACGCGTAATTGACGGCAGCATAAAAGACCGTGAAAAAATTGAATTGCTGGCTGCCAAAACAGTGGCTGAAGTAAAAGAGTTGGGGTATTTGGCGCCAGGCATTGTTCCCCAGCCAGAAATTTTTACCGGTGAAATTGGTTACATTGCCACCGGCATTAAAGAACCGGGTAAAGTGCGTGTCGGCGACACTATCGTAAGACTAGCCCCTAGACCCTATACCCTAGACCCTCTACCGGGTTACAGTGAGCCAAACCCCATGGTTTTCGCCAGTTTTTACCCTGAAGACCCGGAAGAATTTGAAGTGCTTAAAGTAGCGCTGGGAAAATTAAAACTGCAGGATCCGGCGCTGGTGTATGAAGCCGAAATGAAAGAAGCCTTGGGCAGGGGATTCCGCTGCGGGTTTTTGGGCACCCTTCACGTAGAAATTATTTCAGAACGCTTGGAAAGAGAATTTAATTTGGGCTTGGTAATTTCAACCCCAAGCGTAATTTACAAATTATTTAACAAAAAAGGGCAGGAACAGGTAATATATTCAGCCAGCGACTGGCCCGACCCTTCCGCCATAGAAAAAATGGAAGAGCCTTGGGTGCTTTTAGAAATTATCGCGCCGGCAAGTTATGTGGGTAAACTGATGGATGTATTAAACGGTGTTGGCGGGAATTATTTAGAAACTAATTATCTGTCTGCCGAAAGGGCGATTATAAAATACGAAGCTCCGCTGCGCGCCATTGTGGCAAATTTGTATGACAAAATAAAAAGCACCAGTCAAGGCTACGCTTCCTTAAATTACACTATGTTGGGCTATAGGCCGGCTGTTTTGGTAAAAATGGAAATTTGGATAGCCGGCCGCCCCGAAGAAGCCTTCAGCCGGATTGTAGAAGAACACGACGCCCATGAACAAGGCAAAAAACTGGTAGAAAAATTAAAAGAAGCCCTGCCCCAACAGCAATTTACTGTGGCGCTTCAGGCAGTAATTGGTGGTAAAGTTATTGCACGCGAAACTATTTCGGCTCGCAGAAAAGACGTTACAGGATATTTGTATGGAGGAGATAAAAGCCGAAAGAAAAAATTGTTGGAAAAACAAAAGAAAGGAAAAGCCCTCATGAAAGATAAGGGAAAAGTCACCGTGCCCAGCAAAACATTTTTGGAAATTTTTAGGGCATAGTTAAGGCAAAAATCACCCACTTTAACCCAAAACAAACGCTTCAGACATAGTCTGAAGTGTTTGTTTTGGGTGTAATCGTATTGAAAACCACCTCAAATGGGAGTAAAGTTAATATAATTTAACTTCACGTAATGGAGGATATAAATCCTAATGTGCAAAATTATATAGATATACTAGAAAAGACTAACCAACAGTTAAGTCTTTGGTATAATCCATATGGAGTTATGGTCGCGATTTTGGGAGTATTTTTTACAATACTTGCCATCGCAGCTGCTTTTATAATTTACCGTCAAAGTCGTGACTATAAAGATAAAGTTGAAGCAGATAGGGAATTTTATAGGAAAAAGATGCAAGAGTTTTTAGAAGTCCAAACGAAGATTATAGAGGGAAAAAGCAGAACAGCTAAAGAATTGAGTGAGAAAACAGACCATATTTTACGAGAGTACAAAAAGAAGCTTGAAAAAAGCTCCAAAAGCCAAAAAGAAGAAATTCAAAAAGCAATAGACAAACTTGAATTAGAAAAGTTAACTATAAAAAATGATATTGGCCCAATAACTGTTACGCCAAATTTTGACAATCCATTATCGACAGTCAGTTTATTTGATAAAAAACTCCACAAATGCTCTCATTGTGGATTTAACTTTTATATTGATACTAATCCAATTTACTCCGGAGTCGTATTGAGTACTAGGAGTACAGTTACTTGTCCGAAGTGCAATAACATAGATTCTACCTATTAAACAAAAATTATGGATAAGGAATTATCAAATTACATTAAATATTGTCTCGGCTATGTAAGAATCACGCGCGAGAAGACTGCTATTGCTCAGCAAAAATATTCAGTAAATCTTCCAGCGGAATATTTTAAGCTTGTTGGTTTACTGAACGGCGATACAGACGGGAATCTTGGTGAGTTGATAAATTTTGAAACATTTTACAAGTACGATCCTAAAAAAGTTCCAAAAGAGGAAAAGGAAAGTTACGAAAAAGAAAAAATTTTTGCTAATAAAATTGAGGATATTTATAACAAATATCAAAATGATCAGTTTACAAAGCAAATAGTATTAAACTTTGGCTATTTTGAGGTTGAATTACCGATTGAAGAAAATGGCGTATTAGATTCGGAAGAAGACGAGGAAGAAGTCAAAGAAGTTAAAACAAAAACTGACCGATATCCTCTTTTCTCTCTGCCTATAAAGATTGAAAAAGAGATTACTAAAAGCGGTGTTGGGAAATACTATGTTTATGGAGTTGATCCAGAGATTCAAGTTAATGTCGGCGTATTAGAGTCAATACTCGGCGATGATTTATATTTTCAGCTTTTGGACGAAATGGGTAAGTATGAAATTGGTGGCAAATTTATCCTTCCTATTACCGATTCAGATATTTTTAAAGAAATTTGGCATAAAATAAAGGCTCAGCTCAAATATACAGAAGCAAATTTTGATGAAGACTCATTTTCACTTACTGAAATTAGAATTGCTTTGAGTCCAAAAGCTAACTATTTTCTCGCCGAAGACTTAGCGAAACTTTCTAAATTAACGGAGGAGGAACTTAGTAAAACCGCACTCACAAGTTGGATTAAGAATGAAGAACTTAACATTGAAACAGAGACTCCACACGAAAAAGATTTATATTTCCCATTTCTTTACGATCAATCCCAGTTGGCTACACTTTCAATAATCGCTAATAAGTCGGCAATTATTCAAGGACCACCGGGAACGGGTAAATCCGAAACAATTTCTAACATTCTTTGTCACCTCGCCGCAACAGGTAATCGCGTTCTTTTCGTAAGTCAAAAAGCCCAAGCTCTCAAAGTCGTTAAGGATAAGTTGAAAAAATTAAATATCAAATATTTATTTGGGTATCTTCCAAATCCAAACTCTGCTCAAATTGGAGAGGATGATGAAGCCGATGGTATAGTGCCTCAACTTGCTTCCATAGATACATACATTGAAGATTTAAGAAGTTGGAAACCAAAAAATCCAGTCATAGATCAAGTTATCGAGAAAAGAGACGAATTTCGGCAAAATTTAAATGAAGCAGTTGAAACTCAAAGAAAATACTATGCGCTTCATCAAGAATTACTTAGCCTGAAAGAATATGATATAGAAATTGCTGATTTCAGTTGCTTTGCAAAGAGCTTTTCTTCAGTTGAATGGACGGAAATTAAAAATACGAAGTTTGAAATAGAAAGACTAGGAAGAACTATCAAGAAATACGAGCGAAGCGAGGAAAGAAAGCATTTCGAAAAACTTTTTTCTAGCTTGGACTTTAACGATACACATTATGCAGAAGAAATTGAGAAAATAAAAAATGATATTGAAAAAACAGGATATGACAGGCACTCAAAAATCTTTAGGAGGATAAATAATACTTCCAGGAGTTTCCGTCTCGGAAAAGTTCTCAATAAATTACCACGCGAGATTGTGGATGAAATAAATAAGGTTCAAGAAAGTGACAGCACAAGGAATGAGCAAGCTAAATACCTTGGCGCTTTGCATAATCACTGTTCCTATTATGAAAGTATCAATCAGTTAGAGAATCATGAGGAAAAGTTAAGACAAAAGTTGTCGGTTTGCGGGGTATCAGATGAGGAATTTGATTTACTAGATCAAAAAATTGATAAATCAACTGCAAATAATCTAGATAATATAAAACGTAGTATTTTGCGCGTACAAGAAATTAAAGCGGAGCTCATTGGACTTTCTAAAATAGAAAGTGCTAATCGCATTAACTCTGCATTGCATACTGCTGAAAAAGAGAGAAGTCAGAGAGTGGCGGTTTACATTCAAAACATTATAAACAGAAGCCTTCTTGATAAATACGAAAAGAACATAACAGTAAAAAGAATTATAGGAAGAATACAAAGAGCTTTCGGCAAATCACGAAAAGCATTTAAAACTTTTGACAAGTTACGCAACGACCCTGATCACTTTAATGCGGCGTTGGATATTATACCGATCTGGATTATGGAACTAGATGATGCAAGTAGATTATTGCCACTTCAAGCAAGCATGTTTGATCATGTGATTCTTGATGAAGCTTCGCAATGTAATATCGCTTATACCTTGCCAACAATGTTTCGGGCAGATCGAGCTTTGTTTGTGGGAGATAAGGAACAAATGCGCGATAGTACGATTATGTTTAAGTCAAACCGTATTTTTGAAGAATTAGCACATCGTTATCAAATCCCAGACGAGAGACAAATAAAGGCGGCGGGAACTTCTGTGCAGTCGCTTCTTCATATTGCCGATAACCTTAAATTCAAGACGAGAATGCTTAGGTATCACTATCGTTCACCAGCAGAACTTATAGGTTTTAGTAATGAAAATTTCTATCAAAAAAATCTTGTACCTCTTAACAGTAATTACTTAACGTATAAAGATACAAATAGGATTATAGTTGTACATGAAGTTAAATCTGATTGGAGTGAAGAAATTTCTGACAATGTAAATATCGCGGAGGCGAGAGGCATTCTTGAGCTTTTTAAAGAACTGCGTGCAGATGAAAAGTATAAAGACAAATCTATTGGGATTCTATCTTTCTTTAATGCCCAAGCGACTGAAATCCGAAAGGTTTTTACAGAAGCAGGTTTAAAAGAAGAAAACGATAACTATAAAGTCAGTATTATTGAGGGAATACAGGGCGATGAAAAAGACATTATTATTTACTCTTTTGTAATTAGAAATGCAGATCAAAAGAAAAGGTATAACCCTCTAACTGGTGAGGGTGGCGATATTAGAGCAGATATAAATAAAGGCAGGGTAAATGTTGCTTTCTCACGTGCAAGAATACAAGTGCACTGTTTTGTAAGCATGCCATTACCTGATGTGCCTGAAAGAATTTGGATTAAAAGGTATCTTGAGTACGCGAAAGAAAATGGCGAAGTTGCTTTTGACTCTTTAGATTTGAAGCCCTTTGATTCTTACTTTGAAGAAGATTTTTACCAAACGGTAAAAGCTGGGCTTGGGAAAGGTTATAAAATTCAAAACCAAATTGAGAGCTGTGGATTTAAAATTGACTTCGTTATCAGTGATACAAATACAGGAAAAAGAATTGCTATCGAATGTGATGGACCCTGTCACTTCAAAGATGAAATAGATGAGGCTTATGGCATTCACGTAGAAAGCGATGAGCAGCGACAGCGTGTTTTGGAGTCGGCAGGGTGGAGATTTTGTCGTATAAAATACGCGGATTGGATAGATGGGGCATTTGATCGTAATGCCGTCGTTAGTACGATTACTGAGCTTTTGAGATAAATTCATAAGAAAGGGCAAGTCGGCAGTCGCGATTTTACATTTTTAAAAGCGGAAAAACACCTGGCGGGTGTTTTTTGTTTTTGTGGTAGAATTTGGGCATGGCCAACGATACAAGAAAATTTAAACGAATTATTTGTCATTTAGATAAGGATGCGTCGCTCGCAAGCTCGCTCCTTAGAAACCCACGGTTTCTAACGTGTCCGCTCTGGAATCCTCGTGGCACTGTTTTCCTTAAAGGGGAAATGCCCAATTTCCCCGACCCCCTTTGTGCATCCATATCCAAATTAAATATATGAAAAAAATTATATGTCATTTGGATATGGATGCCTTCTTTGCTTCGGTGGAGGAGCAAAAGCGGCCGCATTTGGTGGGCAAGCCGATTGCGGTGGGCTCGCCGATTATTGAAGGCGTGGGGCGGGGCGTGGTTTCCACGGCTAACTATAAAGCCCGCGGATACGGCATTCATTCGGCTATGCCGATTATGACGGCCTGGCGCTTGTCAGAGGAAGCCAGAAAGCAGGGCAAAGACGAGGTGGTATTTTTACCGGTGGATTTTGCGTTGTACAACAAAGTTTCCGCGCATGTGTTGGAAATTATCAAAAAGTATGCGGCGCTGGTGGAGCAGGCCAGCGTGGATGAGTTTTACTACGATTTAAGTTCAGCCGGAAGTTTTGCTAAAGCAAAAGCCATTTGCAAAAAAATTAAAGCAGAAATTAAGGCGGTAGAAAAAGTAACGTGCTCGGTGGGGATTGGCCCCAATAAACTGATTGCTAAAATTGCCGCCGGAATAAAAAAGCCTGATGGATTGCTGGTGGTAGAGGGAAAGCAGTCCCGGGAATTTTTGAATCCGCTGGATATCCGCGAGCTGCCCGGGATTGGCCCTAAAACCGCCGAAATTTTTTATAAACAGGGGATTAACAAGGTGGGTGACTTGCTGGCCTTTTCGCGCGAACAATTGAAAGACTTGATGGGCAAGCACGGCGAAAGCATTTTTCAGAAAGCCCGGGGAATTGATGACAGCCCGATTACCGAATTTCATGAGGTAAAATCTATTGGCGGGCAAACAACCCTGAATGAGAACACGAAAAACCCCATTGTTGTTTACGACATTTTTAAAAAACTTTCTGATGGCGTGTTTGCCAGTTTTAGTAACGGCGGATTTTCGGGGTTTAAGGGCATTGCGGTAACGGTGCGATTTGCTGATTTTCAAACGCAGTCCAGTTCAAAGAGTTTTAAGGAGCCACTGGGCGTGCGCGATCCTTCGACTTCGCTCAGGACAGGCCGGAAAATTTTTGAATTGGAGGCATTGCGGTTGTTGTTGCCGTATTTAGACCTCCAAAAAAACCCCAAGAGCAAACCCATCCGCCTGGTTGGTATACGAATAGAAAAAATAGTACCATGAGATAATAAACTTTGTAATTTGGATGGTTAATTAAAATGATGTACGACGTTATCGTAATCGGTGGTGGGCCGGCGGGGATGATGGCCGCCGGCAGAGCAGCTGCCAGGCGAGCCTCGCTCTCTGGGCGGACGGCGCGTGTTTTATTGCTTGAAAAAAATCCTGGGCTTGGTAAAAAATTACTGATTACGGGCGGGGGCAGGTGCAACCTCACCAATAATAAGACAGAGGTTCGTACGATGTTGAGCAAATATAAGGGCAACGACCAGTTTTTGTTTTCCGCTTTTGCCCAGTTTTCGGTTAAGGATGCACTGGCATTTTTTAATGGAAGGGGACTGGCCACCAAAGAAGAAAATGAAGGCCGGATTTTCCCGGTTTCAGACAGCGCTAAATCCGTGTTTGATGTGTTGGTAAAATATATGCGGGAAGGGAATGTGGAAGTGAAAACAGAGGTTGAGGTTTTGGGAATTTCACAAGAAAAAGATCATATTGTCGTCGCCACAACCGGCGGCGGCCTGCGGGCCGCCGCCGTTATCCTGGCCACCGGCGGAATTTCCCGGCCGGAAACAGGCTCAACCGGCGAAGGCTTTAAATGGCTCAAAAAATTGGGGCACACTATTATTGATAATGATTTTGCGCTGGTTCCCGTTGCGTTAAGCGATGCGTGGGTAAAAAAACTAGCAGGCGTGAGTTTAAAAGACATCAAATTGACCACGTTTCAAAATAACCAAAAACAGGCCACGGGTAAGGGGAGTATCATGTTTGCTCATTTTGGCATTACAGGCCCACTGGCGCTCAACCAAAGCCGCGAAATCGGTGAACTCTTAAAATATGGCAAAGTGGAAGCCCAGATTGACCTGTTTCCCGCCAAAGACTTGGGTGCTGTAAGAAAAGAACTCCAAGAACTGTTGTCCGGCGAACCAAACAAAAAAATCAAAAATGTATTAAGTAAATTGGTCCCAGGCGCGCTGGCCTTGGCGCTCTTGGAAATTTCAACCATTAACGGTGAAACAAAAAATAATATGGTCAGCGCCGCGGACCGTAAAACCCTGGCCCAAGTAATGAAAGCCATTCCGCTGAATGTCAGCCACTTGCTGGGGGCGGACAAAGCCGTGGTTTCCAGCGGGGGAGTAGCCCTGGAAGAAGTAAACTTCAAAACCATGCAAAGCCGTAAAATCCCCAACTTGTATCTGGTAGGCGACGTCCTCAACATTGACCGCCCCTCCGGCGGCTACAGCCTTCAACTTTGCTGGACGACAGGTTTTGTGGCTGGTAATAATATTTAGGTTGTATTGAAAAACATTCTGAATGGGGGTAAAATTAGGTAAAAGTTATAGAAAGATGCGAGAAAAAATCCTTTCCCATGTTAAGCAAGAGCCATATTTTACCGAAGGGAATTTTGTATTGTATAAGGGATAAAAACGCAACCAACACACTTAAAAAGAATAATCCCAAATAGAATGTTGTCCACTGGAACAAGGGCGGCTTTTATAAAAAATAACAACCATGCAAGCTATGGAAAACGTAAAAAAAGAGTTTATTATGAAAAAGCGCGGTGAGATTCTTTCGGAGTTGGGGGATTATTTGAAAGAAATAAAACATGATATGTCGGTTGATCAGATACTTGCAGCAGTAAAAAATGATGATGACGATGAGGCCTTTGATGAGATGGTCATAATGTTGTCAGAAAGCGATGACGTGCCGGACTCCGAAACCGCCCAGGAGTTTGCCATGGAATTGTTTAACTATTTTCCACGCAAATCTTTTGGCGGAAAGTCTTTGGCCGAAAAAATGCCCTTTGACGAACTTCAAAAAATGGAAGAAGCATTTCAAAAGCTTAAAGATGGCACGGCAAGTTCAGATTATAGTTATACATTACCAGATTGATGTGGATAAGTTCCGTCCCCTAATTATTGCAAAGTGATAATATTAAGGAACACTATTAAAATTTTTATTATATGATCTCAAAAATGCAAAAAACGTGGCTGTGGATTTTCGGGGGGATGTTTGTCATCCCAGAGATTTTATGGAGCCCAATAGTAAATCTTTATTATGAATTCTACCAGTCTAGTTATAGCGGTAATGTGAAGCCCTTTAGAGATAATTTCCTTCAAAATTCAGATAACTTAAATTACTTAAAATTTGTTATTTGTTTCCAATTTATTGGTGTGATATTCCTACTTTTGTTTTGGTTAATTAATAAAAGAAATATGGATTCTCAATTAGTATTTTGGATTATCTTACTTTTATGTTTATCTATCGCATCGGTAAGTTTTCTTGCTGCTACCTTTGCCCTCACATTTAATCCGAATTTTGTTTTATAGGCATAAAAGTACTTTATGAAAAGTAAGATCATAATTTTATATGGCGTAATAATATCTCTTTCTCTGGGAGTTGCTAGTGTTAGCAGTGCGGCGACCATACTTACGGATAATTTTAATAGTTATAATGATGGAAGTTTCCACGGTCAAGGAGGGTGGGTTTCTAACCCTGCTTATATTATTGGATTCATTTCGCCAAAAGAAGGAGCGAAGGCATTGCGTTCTTTTAACTTTAACACCCCAGCAGCGGCTTATAAGTCCGGTGCATTATTAAACGATGGACAAATAACAGCATACGTCCGTCGTTTTGATGCTAATCAGCCGGGCATTTTTTCATTTATATTAAGGGAGGGCAATGTTCCTAAAATTGAAGTGAGGGGTAATTTTGGTGCTAATAGAAAGTTTCAATATGTGGACGGTTCTGTGGGTAGTTATATTAATTTCGGGCCGGTTTTTGGTCATGAGGATTGGTATGCTATTCAGATTCAATGGAGAAGTTCTGATCATTTTGCAAGATATAATATTGATGGTGGATCTTGGACAGATTGGACTCCCAGCATTGCCCCTTGGGTGTCGGGGCTAGATACGGTTAGGCTTGAAGGTGCTAATGCAATAGCTTGGGATGCTATTCAAGAAAATCTTATTGATGCAAAGACTCCAGTTTTGATTGTACCGGGGTTGATGGGCACTGAAATGAAAGATGGGGATGAATTGTTGTGGGCTAATATTCCGAAAATGTTTATTGATCCTAGTGATAATTTTCTAGATTCACTTGCGTTTAATTCTGATATAACTCCTTCTAGTTCTAGTTTGCGGCTGGCTGAAGTTATTAGGAAAAAACCTTTATCCGATTACACGGATGGCCTTATTAATGAATTTGTAGCAGGGGGTTACATAGAAAACCAAAACTTATTCACCTTTCCCTATGACTGGCGATATGGGGTGAGCGGAAAGTACTCTGACAAAAAAACAAATTCTGATTTATTGGGTGAAAAAATCCAGGAAATTTTAGCGCAAACGGGAAGCGATAAGGTTGATGTGATTGCCCATAGCCAGGGCGGATTGGTGGTAAAGAAATACGTCATGGATCATCCGGCTAACCACAGTATTGGAAAAGCGGTATTTGTGGGGGTGCCAAACACAGGGGCAGTAAAAGCGGTGAAAGTGCTTTTACTGGGAGACAGTTTTGATATCTCTTTTGCCGGATTCGGATTATCTGAAGCCGAAATTAAAAAGATTTCTGAAAATTTGCCCGCGGCCTACGATCTGTTGCCCAGCCAGCAGTACTATGATTCCAAAGGTAGTTTTATTAAAGTTGTCCAAAGAGATGGCTTTACTGCGACGCAAGAAGATTTAACCTACCAGGATTTTGAAAGCTATATAGCTGATGACCACAACTTAAACGCAATGGCGCTAGCTGGCGCTAAAAGTTTACACGATGCCAATTTTGACAACTTTGACATGCGGACTGCCGGGGTGGATGTGTATGCTATTAATGGATGCAACATTGGAACACTGGATAAAATTACCGAAAGCCGGCAAAGCACCCCGCTGGGGAATGTTACTACCGGTTATCAAATGATAACATTTAATGATGGCGATGAAACTGTTCCCATAGAGAGTTCTGCCAATCTGCCGGTGGATCAAAGCCACGTTTTTTATTCATTAAAAGTAAGGCATAGTAATTTGTTAAGTGCTAATGGCACCCGCCAGCAGATTGTGAATTTGGTTTCTGGTAGCAATCTTGGCGTGGGTGGTAATATCATAACCCAAGATAGCAGTAGGTGCGGACTTAACGGGAAGGTAATTTATAAACATAGCCCCATTGATATTCTCGCGGTTGATGAAAATGGCAATCATTCCGGGATTGCAGATGATGGCGCCATGGTAAATGAAATACCTGGAGCCGGTGTTGAAATATTTGGCGAGGAGGCATACTTATACCTACCCACGGATGAGGGGCAGGTATATGATGTTAACATACAGGGGACGGGGGCGGGGACGTATACCATTGGCAGCCAGAATATTGTGGATGGGGAAGTGACCAGTGCAGAAATATTCTCTAATTTGCCGGTGACGGAGGATTTGACGGGCATGGTTAATTTGGGCGGCGGGCAAACGACACTGACCGTACAAGAAAATTCAGAAAGTGCTCCGCAAACTATTTTGCCTTCGGCAGTTTTGGTTGGCGACGCGGTGGAAGACGTGGTGCCGCCGGTTTCTGTTGCCACCCTTTCCGGAATTATGGGCCAAGAAGGATTTTATAGAAGTGATGTTAGTGTTGAGATCAATGCCACTGACGAAAATTCAGGCGTGTTGGCATTGCATTACAAGATTGATGGCGGGGCGTGGCAAAGCGCGGCCGCCGTGGCGGCCGCGCTTACCGTCACCACCGAAGGTGAACATATTATTACTTTCTTCGCCACCGATAACGCGGGCAATAACGAACAAGAACAAACCTTGGATTTTGTGATAGATAAAACTGCGCCCGAAGCGGTAATTGAATTTGACCCGGTGGCCAAAGATTTGAAATTTTCTTCACCAGAACCAAGCGTTGTTGTTACTGACAACAATAATGTGATTACACTAGCCGACCAGGCAGGCAATGTAACCGAGTTGAAATTAAAAAGTAACAATGGCAAAGGATTTATGCGGGCGGAAATAATATCGCTAAATTACAACGGGGTACCCGCCGACATTAATAAAAATACTATGATGTTTGTGTGGAGTTTTGATAAGCAGGATAATTTAAAACAATTCATCCAACAGGTAATATCCAAAAAAGATTATATGATTACCACTGTTTTTGACGGCAAAACCACCAAAGTTATCGGCAAAGACTCCTCGGGCCGAATTTACGAAACGTTCAGCGGTTTAAAAATGATCAAAATTTCAATCAACAAAGGGGATTTTGGGTGGAGTTATTAGGTGGGAATGTTGCAGTGGGCCGTGTAAACGCTTCAGACTATGTTTGAAGCGTTTATTTGTGATAGAATAGTTTCATGGCAGACATAAAACCCCCCTTCGCGCAAGGCTTCGGCGGGGCGAAGCAAGATAAATATAATGCGGTGTGGGTGAGCCACAGCTCAATTAATGACTTTTTAAAATGTCCGCGGGCTTACTTTTTACACAATATGTATAAAAATGAGCGGGGCAGGAAGGTGAATATTGTAAATGTACATTTGTCACTGGGAATTTCTGTGCATGAAACACTGGAAGGTTTATTAAACTATAAAGCAGAGGAACGCTTTAAAAAGCCTTTGTTACAAACATTTGAAGAAAATTGGGTGAAAGTTTCAGGCAAAGTGGGCGGATTTAAAAGTATGGAAGAAGAAATGGAAGCTAAAGAACGCGCGAGGCGCATGATTGAACGTGTGGACGCGCACCGCGGGCCGTTGGAAAAGCTGGCCGTTAAATTGCCACCGCATGCCAATAATATGCCACCGAATTTTTATTTATCAGAAAAAGATAATATTATTTTATCCGGGAAAATTGATTGGCTTGAATATGTACCGGAAAACGATAGTGTGCGCGTGATTGATTTTAAAACCGGTAAGAATGACGAAGATAAAGATTCGTTACAATTGCCGATTTATACGTTGTTATTGAATGCCTTGCAAAAAAGGAAGGTTTCAGGCGCAGGTTATTGGTATATTGAGAGAAACGATGAGCCGACAGATGTTGAATTGCCGGATATTAAAAGTGCGCATAAGCGGGTGCTAGAAGCGGCTTTAAAGGTGAAACAAGCCAGGGAGGTGGGAGTGTTTGAATGCCCGCGTGGAGCCGGGGGATGTTTTGCCTGTAAACCGTTTGAAAAGATTATCAATGGGGAAGCCCAGTTGGTAAAGGTGGATGAGGAGCGCAAAACGGAGTTGTATTTAATTTGAAATTTGAAATTTACAATTTGAAATCAATTTGAAAAAAGAGAATTTGAAATATTAAAAACCCGGCGGCGCGTTTTCAAATTACAATATTGTAATATTTAGATATTGATTTCAAATTTCAAATTGTAAATTGTAAATTCGTGTTATGAACCAAGATCAGGCATTAGAAATTTTAAAGAAGGGGCATAATGTGTTTTTAACCGGCGCGCCTGGGGCGGGGAAGACTTTTTTATTGAATAAATTTATTGCGGAGTTGCGCAGCACCGAAAAAACGGTTGCTATCACCGCTTCAACCGGAATTGCCGCCACGCACATGAACGGAGTGACGATTCATTCTTGGAGCGGGCTTGGTATTAAAGAAACCATTACAGACCAGGAAATAAAAGGCTTGATGAAACGAAGGTATCTTTTTAAACGCCTGCGCAAAACCGATGTGTTGATTATTGACGAGGTTTCTATGTTAAAGGCCAGTCAGTTTGATGCGGTAGATAAAATTTGCCAATATTTTAAAGCCAGTTTTATGCCGTTTGGCGGAATGCAGGTGGTGCTTTCGGGTGATTTTTTCCAACTGCCGCCGATTGACAGGAATGGCGGTGAAGTGAGCTTTATTACCAATTCGGCCGCCTGGAAAAATTTGGATATTAAAGTGTGCTATTTGCAGGGGCAGTTTCGGCACAGCGATGAAAAGCTGGGGGCGCTTTTAGAAAGCATTAGGGAGAATGATATTGTCCTTGCAAAAAATATTTTGCAAGCGCGGAACTACGCGGAATCTGACGCGGAACTACGCGGAAAAAATGTGACGAAATTGTACACTCATAACGTGGATGTTGATGCTATGAACACGCAAGAACTGGGAAAAATTGATGGGAAGGAGTTTACCTATCACATGCAATCATACGGCAAGCAGGAATTATCAGATACATTAAAAAGAGGCTGCTTGGCACAAGAGAAGTTAGTCTTGAAAAAAGGCGCGCAGGTAATGTTTATCAAAAATAATTTTGAGGAAGGCTATGTGAACGGCACCCAAGGCACAGTGGTAGATTTCGATGTGCTGGGGATGCCGATTATAAAAATCACCGGCGGCCAGAAAGTGTCCGCGGTAAAAGCGTCATGGAAGATAGAAAATGAAGAAGAAGAGGTGGTGGCGGAAATTACCCAAATTCCGCTACGCCTGGCCTGGGCCATCACCGTGCACAAAAGCCAGGGTATGAATTTGGACGCGGCTCAGGTTGACCTTTCCAAATGTTTTGTCAAAGGCATGGGCTACGTGGCACTAAGCCGCTTACGGTCGTTTGACGGGTTGCACGTGCTGGGAGTCAACGACATGGCCTTTATGGTAAATGATGAGGCGGTGGCGCTGGACGGCAAGTTAAAAGACGCCTCCGCCCGGGCGTTGAAATTATTGGAGGCGTAGGTTTTTAGCGCCGCCGCGCCCGCGGGCGCGGCGGCTTTCTTGCTTTTCTGAAATTTTTATGGTAAAAATATGATGTGCTCTTCACAACATCGCGCCCTGGAGGAATAGTACCTCGGCGGTCTCATATTTAGCCCCGTGCAATCCGGGGGAGATGTGACCCC